>Ga0351880_1148_pt2 | contig 15521 bp, 12 predicted proteins | sample BONcelFGM3001E13_FD_206766 | JGI IMG/M metagenome (GOLD analysis project Ga0351880, IMG submission 206766) | Enriched cells from coal bed in the Powder River Basin, Montana, United States - BONCAT cells FGM rep3 HSBNCT.FGM.300.1.E13 ...
GCATGACCTTAACTCAATTAGCAAATGAATTTGTAAAGCGAGGCGTTACAGTTGCCTATAATCTCGATGGGGGTGGTTCTGCAGCCATGTGGTTCAATGGTAGTTTAATAAATAACCCCTCTGATGGACATTATTATGGCGAAAGAAACATCAGCGACATTATTTACATTGGCTATTAAACAATTGTCGCCAAACCAATCTTTTGCTCAATGTCACATCGCTGATAAGAATTTCCAGGAGGTTTAATCTTAATGGATTTAAATAAAACCATCTTCCGTTATTCTCTTTTTTCACTAGGAGTTTTTCTTTTTGGAAAAATATACACTCTCTTTGGACATGGCGTAACTTCAACCTCAATGTCATACGCTTATCTCTATTTGTTGGGTCTTGGTGTGCTCGGATTCTTTTTGTTAAAGATAATCGCCCCTGACATCGTCAATACCGATGGTTATTTGCTTTCTTATCAAACTTATAACTCAGGTGTTGCCATCTTGATCAATGGAATGCTTCTAAAAGGAATCCTCGAAATTGCAGGCGGAACATCTTCTTATATACCATGGTTTTTCGTTGCCGGTTACTTGTTAATTGTGATTGCCTTCCTTATGTTTGTACAAAACATGGTTATCTTGTTCCACCGGAAAAAATCTGCCAAATAAAGCAATTGGCAACCTCCTCCTATGTTTCTCCAGTCATAGCGACCTTCATAGTTGCCAGAACCATTGCATACCTTACTTTGGCACTGACCTGGGAGCAAAACGCGGAAATCACACCGATCTAAACCTGGCCGTTCGAATGTTCGGTCTGACCAATATCGGATTCCAACTCGCATACCATTCCTCGGAGCGGCATCATGCTCATTTACGCAGATAATGCCACCGAATAGGGCGATCTACTCAAACACTTTGAACTCAATTTCAATGACAATGCGTGTCATTCTTTGGGAAGAATGCATGGCCCAGATTGATGTTGTCACTCACTCTCCAAACATCCAAAATAGCCTAATTCTTCTAAATTGACGGCACAAACAGTTGGAATACCTTGCGTGCAACAATCTCAACCAGTTTTCCACTCTATCTGAACAATTTCTAAACAACTCATTGCCATAATACAACCATTAATGTATCGATGTGTGAATCGGTGCAGGGGATTATGACAATGAGTTTCTTTCATTTCTATAATCCGCTTTTCCTAAACTTTCAATGGATAATTTTTACGGGAGAATTTTGAAGTGAAAAAATTTTTAATTTTATTCTTGATGTTAATGTTCATTATTATGAGTTCTGCTTGTACCAGCAGCACAACCGCATTTGCTGAAAATGGAATTACTTCTGGATCAGAAATCACAACAGAAGATCAAACACAAGGAATCGCATGGCAGTTATCCACGCCTATCCAGGTGGAATTTGATTCTAAAGATTTGGATTCCAATATAAGTGGAGCTGATCTTTCCTACATTCTATTGGAAGGTGATTCGATCACTTTCGAGGGTGACGGTGCCATAGTGACCGGAACTGTTGTTACTATCCAATCCGCAGGTACTTACAGCATCAGCGGATTCCTTAACGACGGGCAGATCGTCGTGGACACGCAGGATACCGAAATGGTCAAACTTGTGCTGGAAGGTTTGAAAATAAATTCGGCGACGAGCGCTCCCATTTACGTTCGCAATGCTGAAAAAATAGTACTTACTTTGGTAGAAGGTACTGAAAATTATGTTACCGATGCAGAATCATATCTCTTCGAAAATCAAGAAGTCGATGAACCGAACGCTGCTATTTTCAGCAACGATGATCTCACTATAAATGGCAGCGGGTCACTGACCGTCACAGCAAATTACAACAACGGTATTGTCAGCAATGATGACTTAAAGATAACCAACGGCAACATTACTGTAAATGCGGTAAACGATGGGATCAAGGGCAATGATTCTATCGCCATTTTGGATGGGAATATCTCCATAACCGCAGGCGGTGATGGTTTGCAATCCAATAATGATGAAGATATAGAAAAGGGTTATATTGCCATTGATAGCGGCACGTTTGACCTCACATCTGGGTTGGATGGAATTCAGGCAGAAACCAGGTTGGCAATCAAAGGTGGCAACTTCACGATTAACGCGGGCGGAGGTAGCATCAATACTTCCAGTTCGAGTTCTGCTAAAAGCGCCAAAGGGATCAAGGCAGGTTCAGACCTTACCTTCACAGGTGGAACATTCGATATCAACTCAGCCGATGATGCACTCCATTCTAATAACAGCTTGACGATTGACGGTGGAAGTTTTGTTCTGGCTTCTGGCGGTAATGGCATCCAAGCTAACAATATCCTTACCATCAACGGTGGAGATGTGATTGTAATTCAATCTTTTGAAGGCCTTGAAAGCGCTGTTATCGAGATCAATGAGGGAAATATCCGCCTTGTTAGCAGCGATGATGGGCTCAACGCGACCACTGGAGCCGGAGGTGGAAATGTTGATAGTAGTTACTTCTATATCAACGGCGGCCATGTTTTTATTGACGCATCTGGTGACGGCATTGATTCGAATGGCACAGCTGTGATGAATGGCGGTGTGGTGATTGTCCAGGGACCTGTCGTTCAGAATAATGGCCCCCTGGATGTCAATGGTGATTTTGAAGTAAATGGCGGCTTATTGATTGTGACTGGCAGCGCGGGGATGGCTGAAACACCCAGCACTTCCTCGAGCCAAAATTCAATTGCATTGGTTCTGGACTCGACCCAACCAGGCGGCACTCTGATTCATATCGAATCTGAAGCCGGGGAAGATATTCTTACTTTTGAACCAAACAAAGATTACCAATTGATTGTGTTCTCTTCGCCAGAATTAAAGGCCAACTCAACCTACAACGTGTATATCGGAGGCAATCCGACAGGTACTGTCTCCGAAGGTCTGTACACGGATGGGATAAACTCACTTGGTTCACAGGTTGCCAGTCTGGAAATTACTGGCATTGTAACTACTTCAGGTTCTTTTAACCAGGTATTGGGTGGTGATGGACGCAGAACTGGTGGACGACCCTGATTTCCTTTAAACATACTTATCGAGGGGTGCTGTTTCTGCCAGAGACAGCACCCCTGTTTCAAACTGACACTCTGGAAGAGTATCAAGTCTTTTTTCGCAAATCTCAACCAATTCTCAAGGATTTCTAAACAATTTCTAAACAACTAATTGGAATAATACTTTTAGCAAACAATAGAGTTTGGAGAATATCATGACAACAAAATTAGACTTAAAAACAAACACTTCTCTGGCGATTTCCAATAAGACCCCACGCGGCTGGGAACACCAGGTAACCAAGACATCCGAGGCGGCGGAAAAAGTATTGATAAACTATGCCCCCATAAGTTTGGATGAATTAGGAGATAGAGCACTGCTCAAGCGAATGGACACCAAGTATGTGCTACCCATCGCGCAGTTACTTCAAGTCCTGGAAAATCTCAAGGATCAATACCAAGTGTTGGAAATTCAGGGCTGCCGGCTTAATCGTTATCACAACCTGTACTTCGACACTCCCGACTTTGAACTTTTTCACCAGCACCACAACCAGCAGCGTAATCGCTTCAAAGTTCGCAGCCGCGAATATGTCGACTCACAAATGGCCTACCTGGAAATCAAATGCAAAAACAACCGTGGTCAAACTATCAAGAGCCGATTAAAAACTGGAGAATTCATTAGCGATCTTTCTCAAAATGGCAATGAATTTCTCGCAGAATACTATCCGTTTGATCATCAATTCCTGCGGCCAGTATTGTGGAACGATTTTATGCGTTTCACCTTGGTAAGCAAGCATGTTTTGGAGCGACTGACTCTGGATATCAACCTGCAATTTTCTAACGGATGGGATCAGATTGGTTTACCCGGGGTGGCTGTCGCCGAAGTAAAACAGGATGGCTTTTCGATTCGCTCGGATTTTATACAGCAAATGCGAACTATGAAAATTCAACCACTGCGTTTTAGTAAGTACTGCACGGGAATCACACGTTTCTACCCCCAGGTCAAGCATAATCGTTTTAAACCGCGCACCTTATTTGTCGAGCGCATTATTCGTCAAGGAGAGCTTAATGGACACAATTATTGAAATTCTACTCAGCTTCGGATTTAACTTTTTGGTTGCGGTTGCCATTGTGCGCGGCATCTATTATCCAAAAACCAAAGACAGAGACTATATCTTCACCTTCCTGGCTTTTAACACGATCATCTTTTTCGTGCTTCGGCTGCTTAGCAGCATTAATTTGAGCGTTGGCTTTGGTTTTGGGCTATTCGCAATCTTTTCGGTGCTTCGCTATCGCACCAACCCAATCCCGATCCGTGAGATGACCTACTTATTCGTGATCATCGCCCTGCCGGTGATGAATTCGATCCTGATCGCGGAAAACGGTTTCGAACAGCTGCTGCTGGCTAATCTTCTGATCATCCTGGTATTGTTTGGTATTGAGCAGGGTTGGGGCTTTCGATTTGTGGCTCGCAAGATAATCACATATGAAAAAATAGAACTGATCCAACCCGATATGCACCAACAGTTGTTGGACGACCTGCGCCAACGCACTGGCCTGCAAATCACTGGTTATGAGGTCGGCAGCATCGACTTCTTACGGGATACCGCCAATATTGAAATTTTCTATAATGAAAGTAGAGTTAACTAATGAAACACAAATTGAATTTCATAATCACTCTCATCACTCTGACCGTTCTATTGTTAACCGCCTGTACTGGCATTAATTCAACGGGGACCGGAGCTGCTGAAGCTAATCTGGCCACAAGCCAGGGCTACGGAGTTAATGGTCAGGCTACTGAAAACGAAAGCCTGCAAATTACCCAACCTGCAGAAACGGAACCTGCCGAACTTGCTGAGGACGAATCTCTCGAAGAAGATACCGTCCGACCCGAAGGTTGGAGTGAAGAGACCCACAGCAAAGATGCCGATCCCAATTATGAAGTGGTCTTTCCTCAGGATGAGGTAAATCGATTAGATATCACGATCAGCCCCGAAAATTGGCAGTTAATGCTGGAAGACATGACCTCTCTTTATGGAACATTCGGCACCAATGCGCGTAACACTGGCGCAGCACCTGGTGGCCAACCCGGGCAAGGCCAACTTCCAGCTGGTGAAATACCCGCCATTGAGGGCCAACCGCCCAATGGCGATGCGCAATCTATGGGCGGGCGTCCACCTATGGGTGGAGCACCCAACAACGGAGAGCAAGATATGGCTCAAGGGAACCGTCCAGCAGGTGGCGGAAACCAAGTAGAAGATGACGAAACCAACCCGGTATGGGTGCCAGTCACGATCAATTTTGAAGACGATACTTGGACCAACGTAGGTCTGCGCTTTAAGGGCAACTCATCATTAAAAAATACCTGGAGCAGTGGCAGCTATAAATTGCCGCTTAAGCTTGATTTTGACGAGTTCGAAGATGATTATGCCGAAATTGATGATCAGCGTTTTTATGGTTTTAAACAATTAAGCCTTTCTAGTAATTTTAAGGACAGTTCCTACTTACATGAGAAAGTGGCTGCCGATATCTTTCGCGAAGCTGGCGTGCCAGCCGCTCAGACCGCTTTTTACCAGGTCTACGTTGATTATGGTGAAGGACCTGTATATTTTGGGTTGTACACGATGGTAGAAGTGATTGACGATACCGTCATTGAGACCCAATTCGAAGACGGTAGTGGAAATGTATACAAGCCCAGTGGAGCTGGTGCGACCTTCTCAGCCGGTTCCTTCTCAGAAGCCTTTTTTGACAAGGAAACCAATCAGGATGAAGCCGACTATAGTGATATTCTGGCTCTCTATCAAGCATTACATGCTGAGAATCGCATCAGTGATCCCGAAACCTGGCGCGCAGAGTTGGAAACTGTATTCGATGTCGCAGGCTTTCTGCAATATTTGGCGGTGAATACTGTGATCCAAAATTGGGATACCTATGGTGTCATGTCACATAATTACTATCTATATAATGACCCCGAAACCGGATTGCTGACCTGGATTCCATGGGATAACAACGAGGCTTTCAATTCCGGCAATGTGCGCTCGCTCTCCCTTAGCCTGGATGAAGTAAACGCAAATTGGCCACTAATCCGTTACTTGATGGATGATCCCGTTTATCAGGCAGCTTACGCAAGCAATATCGAATCGCTGATCAATGGCGCATTCAATCCGGATACAATCTCGGCTCGTTTCCAGGAACTTCACGAGTTGATTCGCCCTTATTTGGTCGGGCTGAATGGAGAAAACGAAGGATACTCATCCATACAATCAGAAGCGGCTTTCGACGCCACCCTGGACGGATTGATCGAACATGTTAATAGCCGCTATGTGGCTGCCAATGCCTATCTTGAAACCATCAGATAACCCGAGCTTTCCAGAGGATTATAAATGAGGAGAATCAGACTCGATCTTCGCCGGCCTTAATTCTCCCAAAGGTGATAGCAAAGCTGATAACCAAAATGATCCTCATTGTCGATGACCAAGTTGGATTGCGCAAGCTGGTAGAGGATTTTCTTTACCAGCTTGCATTACTTTGGAAGATTACGGCTGCCAACGGACAGGTTGCACTCCTCACTCTCTGCACGAAAAACCTGACCTAAAATTGCTTGAACTTATGATGCTTGGGATGGATGGACACAATTTCATCATTACTTACCATGGATGAGCAGTTCACCTCATCATGCGACTGACTTCCAAATTGGAGGAGGCCATTAAAAAACCAGACCGGGAATTGGTTTTGATGATCACATCACCAAGCCTTCCAGGATGCGCGAATGATTGACTTGCCTGCGGACGGTTTTGCGATACTTGGGGCAGTGGATCACTCCAGTTATTATTATTCAAGCCGGGGTAGTCTCTCTGGTCAGAAGAACGCGTAAAAGTCGGGCGCGCGGAAATCTTGTCCATCAGCACCATTCTGAGTTCGAGTATTGGCGCTGTATACATCCTCATCCTGCCGAATTTGATCCAGTCTGAATTATTCATAAATGCGGGTCTGACCCAAAGCTAATCCTCAACTTAGGTGAAAGCCCCCACTGACCCGAGCAATCTGTCATTCCTGAGCCGACTTGCTGATAGGTGGTTGCTGCTTTTTTCACCTTGGCACAGGTGAGGCCAATTGAAGCGCTGAATATAATGTTTTAGACTGCCAGTGGGTATGCAACTAGTAAATACAAGGCAAAATGATGTAAAATGGAGGGAATACTTGTTGCCATTGATTAATCTAATTCCACATCCATTTTAAGTATCTGGCGAACAAGGTATTCATTTCCACAAATGATGGAATTATATTTTTTATCTCATTCTATAGGAGCCATTATATGTCGTCCAAAGTCACCGTTTTAACAGATAGCAGCGCATACCTCCCTGAAGACCTGGTATCCAAGTATTCAATTGAAGTAATACCTTTGTCTTTAGTGTGGGGAGATGCCGTTTACCGAGATGGCATCGACATCAAAGCCGATACTTTTTATGAAAAGCTGGCCCACGCGGATACACTGCCTTCCACCAGCCAAACTACTGTTTATGAATATGAAGAAGCCTGTAAAGCTTTGTTGGAAGCCGGGCGTGACGTCCTTGTTCTGCCTATTTCAGGCGGCTTATCGGCAAGCGTGGAATCAGCAAGACAGGCTAAAAGCAACCTCAAAACTGACCGGGTGGAAGTTCTGGATACGCGGCTGGTCTCAATGGCGTTAGGTTTTCAGGTTTTGTCTGTCGCGCGGGCTGCAGAAGCTGGCGCTTCGCTATCAGAATGCAAAGCCATTGCTGAAAGAGCTTACCCATTGATCGGTGTTTATTTTTCTGTCGATACGCTGGAATTTCTTCACCGCGGCGGACGCATAAATACAGCAAAGAGATTAATGGGAACCGCGCTTAACTTGAAACCCATTCTCGAAATTCGCGACGGCAAGATCGAACCCGTTGGAAATGTGATCTCACAGCGAAAAGCCATGGACCGCATGACCCAATTGGTTGAATCCAAAATTGGCAACCGCCAGCCCGTGCGCTTATCAGTTTTCCACGCTGGCATCCCTGAGATTGCTTTGGAATTCAAGTCCAGATTGGATAATTACTTCAACCCAACCGAAAGTATCCTCACTTATGTAAGCCCGGTTGTGGGCACCCATTCCGGCCCGGGAACGATCAGCCTGGCTTACATGGCTGGCGAAGTTTAGTTCTTTTTCAATTCTGTACTTTCCTTTCCATCTTAGCAAAATATCCTGATAGTACCAGCCTGGCCAAACGCCAGGCTATTTTTTTGTTGCAGAATAACAAATATGTGAATAATTATTGGCCGCACAAGCAAGATATTATTTGTGTTAAGTGGGTGCTCATTTCAACGCAACCGGCAATCATCTTAAGCCGCAATAAACCCAAACAGGTCTTTTGAATCAACTTGTTTAGATAATATTTATCTAATTATGACCTTTATTGTTATAATAGGATATAAAGCATGAGGTACCCATTGGAATCAACAATAGAAAGCAATGAACAAAAATTTACCCCCGCGGAATTGTGGGTTTTGTTAGCCGCGATTTTAGCCTCCAGCATGTCCTTCATTGATTCTTCTGCGCTTAATGTCGCTTTGCCTTCCATTCAATCCAGTTTGGGGGCAAGCGCTACCCAGCTTCTTTGGGTGATCAATGCCAATACACTGATGCTTGCTTCTTTAATCCTGGTGGGCGGATCCTTAGGGGATAAGCTGGGCAGGAAAAGAGTATTCATGACCGGCATTTCCATTTCAATTTTGGCTTCACTTGCCTGCAGCCTCGCGCCTACCATTCAATGGCTGATCGTCGCACGTATCTTCCAGGGGATTGGCGGAGCGTTGCTGGTTCCTGGAAGTCTTTCGATTATTGCTGCCATGGTAGCGCCTGAAAGAATGGGTAAAGCCATTGGTACCTGGTCGGCAATAACCACTTTAATTTTAATTGTGGGCCCTATCATGGGCGGAATTTTCGCCGATCTCGGATTTTGGCGTGGCGTTTTTATCATTAATATCCCCCTGGGTATTTTTGCGCTGGTCAGTCTGATTGCCAAAGTAGGCGAAAGCCGCAATACGACTTCCTCAAGCAAAATTGACGTACCAGGAGCAATATTGATCACAATTAGCCTGGCCGGTCTGGCTTATGGGTTTACTTCCGCTCCTGATTTTGGGTTTGCCAACCCACGCGTCTTCCTTCCTTTAGCTGTTGGAGCCTTAGCCTTGCCGGTATTTTTATGGGTAGAATCTCGAACCGAGAATGCGATGATGCCGCTGCATCTCTTTAAATCACGTACGTTTAGCGGCACCAATTTACTCACCTTTTTCCTTTATTCATCGCTCAGCGTCTTCAGTTTTTTCTTAACCTTGAATCTGATCCAGGTTCAGGGCTACACCACCACACAAGCGGGGTTGGCGATCATGCCATTTGTGATATTTTTAACCCTACTCTCCAGGTGGGCTGGCGGCCTGGTTGACAAGGTTGGTCCCCGCTTGCCATTAATCATTGGCCCGGCGCTTACCGGCTTTGGTTTTCTGTGGATATCTTTCTCTGGCGTTACACGCGGTCCAATTGATTATTGGACTGCCTATTTGCCAGGCGTAATTCTATTTGGAATAGGAATGGGATTAACTGTAGCCCCCCTCAGCACTTCCGTGATGGGTTCAGTTGGCAAGAGTTTCTCCGGGGTTGCTTCGGGAATTAACAACGCGATCTCCCGTGTAGGAAGTGTGTTGGCAATAGCAATTCTAGGCACCTTTGCTATCGTAATCTTCACAAATGCGCTGGCAGATAATACAAACGCATTGAACCTGCCATCACCGCTTCAAGCCAGTCTCATGCAAGAGGCATCAAAACTGGCAGGCGCTGAGGTGCCCATCGCCGCAACAAATGTTGAATCGCAAGGTATTCAGGCGGCAATTCACCAGTCGTACGCGTCCACATTTCGCGTCATTATGTTGATTTGTGCGAGTTTAGCCTGGTTGAGCGCACTCATTTCTTCTTTAATGATAGAATCGCGCCTTTTCCGGCAGGAAACAGGATAATCGATAGATTGGGAAATGGAATTTTTAGGAAAAAAAGACCTGGCCTATCTTTGTTGGCCAGGTTTTTCACATTTTTTTATCCCATCTCAACTGAAGCGCCGGCTTCGGGTTCACTTACATATATTTGGGGTTCATTTCCTGTACCAGCCTGGTATGCTCCAGACATATAACGGACAAATGCCTCTACTTTTGTTTTTTCAACCAGGGCAACCGCGCATCCCCCAAAACCCGCTCCAGTCATCCTGGCACCAAAACAGCCTTCAAAACCATTTGCCAGATCTACCATTATGTTTAACGCAGTGCTGGAAACTTCAAAATCATCGCGCAAACTGATATGGCTGGCTTTCATCAGGCTGCCCAACCATTTTGAATCATTGGCAAGCATGGCTTCTTTTGCTTCCAAAGTGCGTTCGTTTTCAGTAACAATATGTTTCGCCCGGCGATAGGTTAACTCATCCAGGCCAGATGCTTTGGAGAGGAATAACTCATTGGTAACATCTCGTAACGCTCGCACGCCAAAGTAGCGTGCCGCGGTCTCACATTGGGTGCGGCGTTCATTATAGGCGGAATCAACCAAACCGCGCCGTGTCCCGGTATCCAGAATAACCACAGCCGCATCAGCAGGTATAGGAGCGGCTTGAACCGCTAATGAGCGACAATCAATTAATAACGCGCTTCCTTTTTCCCCCGCGGCGGAAATCATCTGGTCCATGATGCCACAATTCATCCCCACCCATTCATTTTCCGCCTGTTGGCAAAGTTGAGCCATGCGGTCCGCTTGCCATGTAAACCCAGAAACGACCGAGAAAGCGCGTGCGGTGGCCACCTCAAGCGCGGCTGAAGAAGATAAACCAGCACCAATCGGCACATTGCCTTGCATCACACCTTCAAACCCCTGCAATTCAAAACCGGAATCCATTAATGCCCAGGCAACGCCTTTCATGTATTCAATTGGTTTCACCGGTTTTTCGGGTTTAAGTTCATCCAGATTAAATGACATGGCTGATTGAAAGTCGAGCGAATGGACCATCACCACACGATCCTTACGCGGGCGCAACGCGATCCACACCCCGCGATCAATTGCCATTGGAAACACAAAGCCATCATTGTAATCAGTATGCTCACCAATGATATTTACCCGGCCGGGAGCCCGCACAATACATAATGGTTCTTCTGAAAAAGTGTTTACGAATTCAGATTTTACTGCGAGATAAGGCGTTCTTCCTTGCATTGCGTCCCTTTTTTCTAAAATTGAGATCTTAATCCTTAAGCTTATAGTGAACTTCCGAAACACTTCGAAGGCGGTCTGCCGCCTGTTCAGCCGTGAGGTCTCTTTGAGGTTCTGCCAACATTTCGTATCCCACCATAAACTTTTTTACAGTGGCTGAGCGAAGCAAGGGCGGATAAAAATGGGCGTGCAGCTGCCAGTGATCGTAATTGCCTTCACTGAAAGGTGCGCCATGCCAACCCATTGAATATGGGAAAGAGGTTTCAAACAAGTTGTCGTAACGGGTTAAAAGGCGTTTTAATATTTCCGCCAGACCGGTTCTCTCTTCGATCGACAGATCCGGAAAACGCAAAACATGGCGGCGAGGCATCAATAACATTTCAAAAGGCCAAACCGCCCAGAATGGCACTACTGCCAGCCAGGTATCATTAAACACCACGAGCCTTTCCCCTTGTTGCAATTCCAGTTTGATATAATCTACCAACATGGGCGAACGGTGATGATTGTAGTACTCAGCCTGACGCTGATTTTCTTTCGACACCTCTGACGGCAGCGCGTTTTCTGCCCAAACTTGACCGTGCGGATGCGGGTTGGAACAACCCATGACAGCGCCTTTATTCTCAAAAATCTGTACCCAGGTATATTCTTTTCCAAGATCATTGAACTGGTCTGTCCAGGTCTGAATTACGGATTCAATTTGCGGAAGCCCCAATTCAGGGAGAGTCAGATCATGGCGGGGAGAGAAGCAAATTACCCTGCAGGTCCCTTGCACAGGTTTAGACTGCATCAGGTTTGAAAATCCATCTTCCATCTCAACTTGTTTATTCAAAAGGGCTGAAAAATCATTGGTAAACACATGCGTGGAAGAATAACTCGGCATTGTTTCCCCATTTGCGCGCTGGTTCCCTGGGCAAAGATAACAATTCGGGTCATGATATGGCAATTGCATCGGAGAATTTTTTTCAACCTGACCCAACCAGGGACGTTTCATTCTATGCGGGGAAACCAGTACATAATCACCAGTTAATGGGTTTAGCCGGCGGTGCGGATGTTCAGTGGGTTTAAACTGCTCAAAAATCGGTTTTTTCAATACAATTACTCCTCTTGTCAATCAGGTTTAGGGGGTTTTTTAATATATGCCTTGCTTGGAAATGTTCGCGCTGGGAGAAAATGCGATTTTCTTCAATAATTGTCTGCGCTCATCTGGTGAAAATTTTTTTGCGCCACAAGATTCGCGAACAACCAGCTCAACCGGAAATGAAACCGGAGAAGCGGATGGAGGCGTTTGAACGATTTGTTGTAAGATCTGGTTTGCGGCAAAACAACCCAACTCGTATTGCGCTATAGAGACGGTTGTAAGCATTGGAGAAACAAGGGAAGCTGGCAATATATCATCAAAACCCACAATTGCCAGGTCTGTCGGGATTTTTAGCCCTAATTCGTTGGCTGCAGTAAGGACACCAATCGCAATTAAATCGTTATAGCAAAATACCGCGTCTGGTTTACTTTTCTCAAACAGTTGAATAGCGGCGGAATACCCACCTCCAATGGATGGCCATGATTCCACAATTAGGTTTTCATTTATAGGAAGGCCATTTGATTGCAAAGTATCCACGTATCCGGCAAGCCTCTGACGCGCGGGAAGACGTTTTTGAGCACCTGAAATGTGCGCAATGTTTCGACGTCCATTTTCAATCAGGTGTTTAATGGCTGTACAAGCGCCCTGATAGTTTTCAACCTGGATAAAGGATACATTTTCTGGACCAGATTGCGCCAGTCCATCAACAAACACGGCAGGCACTCCATCTAACAGGCTTGGATCAATGTCGCTGGTTTCTAAACGCGAGCCCCATACAATTAATGCGTCAACACCCTGCTCTACCATCAGATTGAGGTAATACTTTTCCTTCTCAAGGTCTTCATCAGTATTGCAGAGATAAGCGCTGTACCCTTGCGCAGATAATGTATCTTCACATCCTCGAAATGCTGAACTGAAAAATGGGTTGGAAATATCAGGGACTATTACTCCAATTGTGTCTGAACGGCCGGTTGCCAGGCTGCGGGCAATATGAGATGGCCGGTAACCCAATTCTTGCATGGCAGATTTGACCTTCGCGCGTGTTTCATCGCTAATATATGGCCACTCATTTTTAACATTGGACGCGGTTTTTAATGAAACACCAGCCAGGTCGGCAACATCTTGAAGGGTCACTTTTTTTGTTTTGGCGGGCATAGTGTCATTCCTTTACAGCGCTGTATACAGCGCTGTACAATATTATAACATTATTTTCCCAGGCATTTCAACAATCAATTCTTATTGAAACATCACAATCATTAATAATTTACTGGATTTCCAGAATCCCAAATCATTACTCGCCCCCTGCCTTGTCCTTTTGCATTGTAAAGCGCCTTATCCGCATGTTCAAATAAGTCATCCAAGTTAACCGTGTCCGTATCTCTTTCAGCAACACCCATACTGACTGAGACAGATACCATTTGCCCATTCGCTTCAATTTCGATATCATTTATGATTTTAAGCATTCGTTCAGCAATCAGCTTTGCTTCTTCAATATTGGTTTCAGGCAGAAGCAAAACAAATTCTTCTCCCCCAAACCGAGCAAAAATATCCGATTCGCGCAGATGCTTCTGGCACTCTTTACCAATCCTCTTCAACACCTGATCTCCCGCCAAATGCCCGTAGCGATCATTAAAATTTTTGAAGTGATCGATATCAATCAGAATCAGTGAAAGAGGGTGATTGTTGCGAACTGATCGTCGAAATTCCCGAGCGCCAATTTCTGAAAAATATCGGCGGTTAAACACGCTTGTCAATGGATCCGTAATTGCCATCGTTTGCACTTGTTGGAACAAGCGCGCGTTTTCAATGGCAATGGCAGCTTCATTTGCAAACGCCTGGATTAAATTTGCTGACTCTTTGCTGTAAGCACCCACACGTTTATTATCAATTGAAAGGTAACCAATAATCTGACCGCGTAAATACATTGGCAACCCCATCCACCCACGAATATACCCGGTGTTACCAAAACCCAAAAAACGGTGATCTTTTTGAGCATCTTCCAATATAATGGCGCTTTTTGACTCAGAAATTTCTTCAAAAAGTTTGTCTTCAATGGGAAGCGTTTGCCCGATTATGGCATTATCATTGGGTAAATAGCGCCCTGCCATCACTTTTAGCCCTTCTGTGGTTGCCAAAAATATGGCGGCGCTATCATAAGGCATTACTTTCTCCAACTGGATTAATATCTCCTTTAGCACCTGTCCCAGCTCAAGTTCAGATGCGACCAATGAAGAGGCTTTTCGAAATGTTTCAGCTTCATTCGCACGGCGGTTGGCTGATTCCAGAAACCTGGCATTTTGAAGCGCGATCCCGACATAGGTCGAAAATATCGACAACAGTTCTATATGCTCTTGTTGATAATAATCAGGTTCGGCTTTATCCAGGGTTAAAAATCCAAGCACTTCTCCCTGAACCAAAATGGGGGCTCCCGCGAAGGAGCGGACATATTCAATTCCTTCCACAAATAGCCAATCATATTCATGGGTATCAGGAATGATAAGAGGTTTTTTTTGTTCCATCATCTCAAATAGATTGCGGGTATTTTCAATGCTGAACTCAAATCCCTCACGGACTTTTAAACCACCAGAAGAATTTTGGTAATATCCATGCAAACGAGAGATCCTTACTTTGTTTCCAAAGCGCAGAAGAACACTTGCCGAATCATAATTAATTACTTTCCGCATTTGTTCCAAAATAATATCCAACAAAGGTTCCAGTTCGTGGGTAGAAATCAGCAATGTTCCAACTTCACTTAATGCCTGAAAAATCTCTCGCTGTTTGCGTTCTTTCCCCAATAAATCTTTTACCAGCTCTTCATTCTCGAGTCGTTCAATTACTGACCCCAAAATATTCGCCGCAATACGCAAGGTATCTTTCTCAACGATACTCCAATTGCGTTCCTGCCTGTATTCGTCCAACCCAATCCCACCCCACCATTGGTTGTTCACAATAATGGGAATGATCAGGAAGGATTTCAACCCAATTTCTTCATACAATAGCCGTGGTTTGTCAGGCAGCAAACTGACAAATCCTTGCACTATGTGGTTCTGGCTCAAAAGGGTTTCCCAATATTGCAGTCCTAAATCTCGAAACGAAAAATCTTTTGTGTCTGCTGCAGGCATTTTTTCATTCACACCAGGAGCAACCCATTCAAACTTCCAAGACATCCGTAAACCTTTTTGA
>Ga0351880_1158_pt1 | contig 15314 bp, 15 predicted proteins | sample BONcelFGM3001E13_FD_206766 | JGI IMG/M metagenome (GOLD analysis project Ga0351880, IMG submission 206766) | Enriched cells from coal bed in the Powder River Basin, Montana, United States - BONCAT cells FGM rep3 HSBNCT.FGM.300.1.E13 ...
TTGGCGGCCTCCTGGTGGGTTTTGCCAGCCGGCTGGCTCAGGGCTGCACCTCGGGCCAGGCCTTGAGCGGCGGCGCCATGCTCTTGACCGGCAGCCTGGTTTTTATGGTGTGCCTGTTTGCCAGCGGCTACGCGGCGGCCGGGTTTTTCCGGGGACAGTGGCATGATTAAGACCTTTTTCGGCAGCGGCACCTTGGAAACCACCGGGGGCTTTCTGGCCGCCCTCATCATCGGGGTCTTATTCGGGGTGGCCCTGGAGCGCGCCGGCTTCGGCAGTTCCCGGAAGCTGACCGGGGTGTTCTATTTCGAGGACATGGCCGTGATCAAGGTCATGTTCAGCGCCGTCATCACCGCCATGCTGGGTCTGGCCTATGTTCAGGCCGCGGGGCTCATCGGCCCGGACGAGCTGTATTTTATGCCCACAGTTTACGGGGCCCAAATCATCGGCGGCCTGATCTTCGGAGTCGGCTTTGTCATGGGTGGCTGGTGCCCCGGCACCGCCGCGGTGGGCCTGGCCTCCGGCAAGCTGGACGCCCTGATCTTTTTAGGCGGCGCCATGCTGGGCAGCATCGGCTTCAACGAACTCTTCCCGGTGATCCAGCCGCTTTACACCTGGGGGGACCAGGGGGTGGTGTTCATCTATCAGACCCTGGGTTTGAGCCTGGGAAGCTTCGCCCTGATTTTCACCCTGGTGGCCGTGGCCTGCTTTTGGGGGGCGGAGTTGCTGGAGCGGGGGAGGGGCAAGGCGGCCCCGGGAGAGCGCGGCAAGTTTCTCGCCTCTTTCAGTGTGGGGTTGGTAGTTCTGGCCGTGGGACTTACTTTCTTCTCCAGTCCGCCGGCGCCGTCAGCCGGCCGGCCGGCGGGGGAGGCGGAACTCATCGCCGTGGTAGAAAGCGGCCGCGACCACCTGGACCCGGAAGAATTGGCCGACCGCCTGATGCGAGGCGAGCCGAACCTCCGGGTGGTGGATATCCGTCCGGCCGGCGAATATCAGGTTTTCCATATCCGGGGCGCGGTAAATATCCCTTTGAGCCAGCTAGCCGAAGAACTGGCGCCGCAGAAGAACCAGGGAATAATTGTCCTCTACTCCAACGGCATGACCCATCCGGCCCAGGCCCGGGATTCCTTGTATCGCCAGGGTTACGGCAACGTCTACCTCTTGACCGACGGGCTCCAGGGTTTTATGGAGCGCTGCTTGAAGCCGGTGTCCCTGCGGTCCGAACCCTTAACCCCGGAGGCCGCGGCCCGGGTCAGGGCCTGGCGGGCCTATTTCAGCCCGGCTGCGGGTGCCACGGCCACCACCGCCGCCGCCGTGGCCACTCCCCGGCCGGACCAGCTACCCCCAGCCCTACCGGGGCTGGTGGAGCCCGACTGGCTGGCCCGCCACCTGGGCCAACCCTGGCTCAAGGTCATCGACCTCAGGGGCCAGCCGGAATATAACTCCGGCCATATCCCCGGAGCCGTCTTGATGAGCGTGGAAGGCTTCCGGGGTCTGGTAAACGGGGTGCCCTCGATGCTGCTCCCCGCACCGATGCTGGCCGGGCAGTTTTCCCTGTTGGGCATCAACCCCACCGATCTGATGGTGTTCGTCACCGGCGAGAAGTTATATGACGGCACGTTGGCGGGCATGGCGTGCGAGCGCCTGGGGCACACCCGTTATGCCGTGCTCCAGGGAGGAATGCCTGGATGGCTGGCGGCCAAGCGGTCCGTGGACACGCTCCTGCCCGCTGTGACCCCCAGCCGGTATCCGGAAAACTCCACGGATAACTTCACGGTGGACTACCGGCGCGTCTTGAACGCCATACAGGATAAAAAGACGGTGATTCTCGACGTCAGACCGGCCGACTTTTACACCGGGAAAAAGTCCGATGAGGCCCGGGCCGGTCATATCCCGGGGGCGGTCAACCGGCCTTTTTCCGAAGACGTGGTGAAGACTGGCCAGGACGTGCGCTTAAAACCGGTGAGCGAGTTGGCCGGGGCTTACGAAAAGATTATCCCCACTCGGGAAACCCCGGTCATCGTCCACTGCCGCACCGGCCACCAGGCCAGTCAGACCTTTTTTGTGCTGAAACGGTTGCTGGGCTATAAGAACGTTTATTATTACGACGCCGGCTGGACCGAGTGGGCCGCCCGGCCAGAACTGCCGGTGGCCCCGGTGGAGAAAAAATAGCTGAGCTGCCTTTACTGCGGCCATCAAGACCCTGAGAGGACAACCCCACCCAGCCTGGATCTCAGGGGCAAGTCCTTGGAGTGACCGTATCTGGTTATTACCCTATCCCGATACAGGACAGGCATATGGTGTGGCCCAGATTCAGCAGGTATCCCAATTCACCCGCGTTGACCCCGATAATAAAGAGGAGGGTGAAAATGATAATGAGCCACATGACTTTCTTGGACATGCACCCATTTCCCATAAATCCCGCTCACCTTGGCGAGGCGGTTGATCGAAACCCGCCCTTACTTCTCTTCGATATGAATAGGGCCGATAAATAGGCAAGCAGGGGAGAGTTTCCCCAGGTTCTTTGTAATGACAACTTGTGGCGGCCATTTTGCAAGAGTCCTACACGCCGATGCCAGCACGCAGGACTCTCCCTAAGCCCTTACCGTCATACCGGTTAGTAGACCGCAGTGGATTTGGCGCTGGTCATTTCCACCACCAGGCGCCCGGCCTTAATCAATTCGGTTCCCTGGATCAAGTCAGCCTGACCGATTTTGCGCTCCTCGATGCAGGGCATGCAGACCAGAATCTTGCCGCCGTTGGCTACGAAGCTGTCAATCAGGGTCTTCAGCGGGGTGAGACCTGGGGCCAGGACGTGTTCGGCGTAGCCCTGTTTGGCCAGATAAACCCCGGTGCCTTGCAGTACCACCACGGCCTCCACGTCCATGGATTGGGCGGCATTGGCCACGAGAAAGGGAAAGGTGGCCCGCTCCGGGTCCTCCCCCGCATGGGTGGCCACTAAGACAATTTTTTCCTTCTCTTCCGACATCTTCGCCCTCCTTTTAGAATAATTTTGTCAACTTAATTTTCAGATAATGGTCGTAGGCGAAGTCCTCGCAGGTGCCGTCCGCCTTCATCAACCTGAGCTTGCCATCAAGGAGTTCATGAGGGCCGTCCCCCAACCCGGTCCCCAGATACCCCACCTTGATTGCTCGGGTGCTTTCGGGGTCACCATGCGAGCCTAAATCACTAACCGTTCACCTCCGTATCTTTCTCCTGGCCTCTGGAAACGAACCGGCTGTTATCCTCCGGTGCTATAGGGGCTTGGGCCCAAGGCCCGCAAGGCCTCGGTCATCTCCGCCACCACCTCCGCCAGCTTCTGGGCCTCGCTGGATGAAATCCATTCGAGGCGGAAGCGCTCCGGTTCCAGACCGAAATCTTCCAGCATCATGTCCAGGCCTTCGGCGCGGGCGAGGGCTTTATTATTGCCTTCCAGGTAATGACATTCGCCCAGGTGACAGCCGCACATCAGGACGCCGTCGGCGCCTTTGGTGAGGGCGTTGATCACCAGGTTGGGGTGGACCATTCCCGAGCACATCACCCGGATGATGCGGGCGTTGGGGGGATACTGGATCCGGGAGACCCCGGCCAGGTCGGCCCCGGCATAGGAGCACCAGTTGCAGCAGAACGCAATGATGCGCGGTTCATACCGGTCTTCCATCTTTTTCCCCCTGAGGTTAGGTTAATCCTCCATGATCAGGGCATCGGCAATCATCTCCCAGATGTACTTCACTTCGATGTCCAGTTTGTATTTGGGTTTCAGGTTCTTCATGATCTGGTCCCGGCAGTTGGAGCAGCCGGAGATGACCAGGTCCGCGCCCGTGGCCTGGATATCCCTGGCCTTGAAGCCGCCGTGTTCGGTCTTTTCCTTTTCAAAGGGGCCCGGCCAGTTGCCCGAACCGGCGCCGCAGCAGTAGCTCTCCAGGCGGTTGTGTGGCATCTCCCGGTAATTGTTCATGTCCATCAGGTAGGAGAGAATCTTCCGGGGTTTTTCCAGGTTGGAGTCGTCCCCGAAGGTCAGGTAGACCGAGCGCATGTGCTTACAGGAGTCGTGCCAGGTAACGATGCGGCCTTCGTGCACGCTCTTGTCCACCTTGATGCGGCCGCTCTCCAGCCAATCCAGGAGCACATCAAAGAAGTACACATAGTTGTGGCCGGTCTCGGGGCCGAACTCGTGCTTGAAGTATTTCTCCAGGTTGATGCGGGTGCCGTAGGAGGCCCCGCCGCAGTCGGGGAGGATAAAAGTCTTGGCCTGGAGGCGCTTCATGTTCTCCACCTTGCGCCGGGCGATCTCCTTGCTGGCCTCCATGTTGGCGGTAAAAATCCCCCAATCCACCGATTCCCAGTTCTTGGAAGAGGTGGTCCAATCGGCCTTGGCGGCATGGAAGATCTTCCACCACCACTTCATGTCGTCGGGTTCGGCGTAGGCCTCTTTGGAGTTTTGGAAATGGAGGTACTCCGCCCCCACTTTCTCCACCGGGGTGACGAAGCCGGGGCAACATTCCTCGGCCAGTTCTTCCCCCAGTTCCTCCAGCAGGGTGACATAGTCGTCCTCGGGGATGCCCATGTTGTTGCCGGTCCTGAGGACCATGTCCACCCCTTTGTGGAGGATGCCGGGCACCTTGTCCCGGGGCCGGGCCGCCTTGGCCGCCATCCACACCTTCACCAGCTTGACCCCCATGGGGCAGCCGATTTCGCAGCGCTGGCAACCGGTGCAGAACCACACGAAGCGGGAATCGATGACCTCCTGGTCCATGCCGAAGGCGGCCATGCGGATGACCTTGCGGGCGTCCAGGCCTTCATCCTTGCTGCTCTCCATCCCGGTCAAGGGGCAGCCGCCGGAACAGGTGCCGCAGGTGAAACAGGCCTGCAGGTGGGATTCCGAGAGAATGCCGCTGAAGATGCTTTTCTGTCGTCTTTCGGCCAGATTGCTCAAATTTAGAGGTTCCATAAGCTATTTCCTCCTTACTGGTTTGCTGGTTAAGTTGCGGATATGGTTATAAGTTATTAGCCTGATTATCCATCTCAATTCAGGCCGCCAATTTTTCCACCTTCACGGCGCAGACCTTGAACTCCGGAATCTTGGCCACGGGGTCCAGGGCCGGGTTGGTGAGAACGTTGGCGGCACACTCGGCAAAGTGAAACGGGATGAAGACCACGCCCCGGTCCACCCGGTGGCTGATCTTGACCGGAATCCGAATCTCTCCCCGGCGAGAGCTGACCTGAACCGGTTCCCCGTCTTCCATGCCCATCCTCTCGGCGTCTTCGGGGTTGATTTCAACGTAACCGGTCTCCACCTCATGGTGCAGGGAGGGAGAGACCCGGGTCATGGTGCCGGAATGAAAATGGGCGAAAGACCGCCCGGTGCTGAGGAGCAGCGGATATTCTCCATCTTCCACTTCGGCCGGCGGCTTATAGTCGATGGCCTGAAACAGCCCCTTACCACGGGTAAAGCGGTCTTTGTGGAGATAGGGGGTGCCGGGATGCTCCTCCGTCGGACAGGGCCACTGCAATCCCTGGGCTGATAGCCGGTTATAGGTCATGCCGGCGTAGCTGGGAGTGAGCCGGCGGATTTCCTCAAAGATTTCAACGGGAGAGGAGTACCCCATCGGGTATCCCAGGCGCGCCGCCAGGTCCTGGGTAATTTGCCAATCCTGCCGGGATTCGCCTACCGGCTGGATGGCCTGGCGCACTCGCAGCACCCGCCGCTCGGTATTGGTGAAGGTGCCGTCTTTCTCGGCGAAGGAAACCCCGGGCAGCACCACCTGAGCCAGCTTTGCGGTCTGGGACAGGAAAATGTCCTGGGTGATAAAGACCTCCAGTTTCTGCAACGCGGCTTGTACGTGGTGCAGGTCCGGGTCGGTCACCATGGGGTTTTCCCCCACGATGTAGAGGGCCTTGATTTTGCCGGCCTCGATGGCGGGGAACATGTCCGTGAGGGTAAGTCCCGGTTGCCTGGGCAGGTCCCGCCCCCAGGCCTGGGAGAACTTGGCGTTGGCCGCCTCATCCCCTACCGCCTGGTAGCCGGGAAAGACGTTGGGCAGGGCGCCCATGTCGCAGGCTCCCTGGACGTTATTCTGGCCCCGCAGAGCATTCACCCCGCCCCCGGATACCCCGATGTTGCCGGTGAGCATGGCCAGGTTGGCCAGGGACTTGACATTGTCCACCCCGGTGGTGTGCTGCGTGATGCCCATGGAATAGACAATGGCGGAGGGCCTGTGGGTGGCGTAGATCTCCGCCAGACGATGCAACTTTTCGGGCGCAACCCCGGTGATGGCCGCCACTTTGTCGGGCGGGTACTCTTCCAGTTTGGCCGCCAGGGCCTCAAACTCCTCGGTACGTTCGGCGACATACGCTTTATCGTGCCAGCCTGCTTTCACGATGATGTGCATCAGGCCGTTGATCAGGGCCACGTCGCTCCCCAACCGTTGCTGCACGGCAATCTCCGCCATTTCCGCCAATTGAATCCGGCGCGGATCGGCCACCAGCAGCCTGGCTCCCTGGGCCATGGCCCGGAAAATCCACTTGGCGGCGATGGGATGGGCCTCGGTGGTGTTGGAGCCGATAACCAAAATGGTCCTGGAATTCTCCAGGTCCACGATGGAGTTGGTCATGGCCCCGGACCCGAAGGCTGCGGCAAGGCCCACCACGGTGGAGGCGTGGCAGAGGCGGGCGCAGTGATCAATATTGTTGGTGCCGATGACGGACCGGGCGAACTTGTTCAGGATGAAATTCTCTTCGTTGGTGACTTTGGCGGAAGCCAACACCTGCACCGCCTCCGGCCCATGCCGGTCCAATACGCCTTTCAATCCCTGGGCCGCCGCGGTGAGGGCTTCATCCCAACTCACCGGGGTCAACCGGCCATTTTTCCGGAGCAGCGGTTGGGTCAGACGCTCGCCGCTCTCCACAAACTCATGGCAGTTCCAGCCCTTCAGGCACAGGCTCCCCTGACTCACCGGGTGGGATTTCACCGGCAAGGAGCCGACGAGGGTCCCATCCAGCACTTCCAGCAAAATCCCGCAGCCGCAACCGCAATAGGGACACGTGGTATGGGTTTCGTGAAAATTCATCAAACTTCTCCTTACTACGCCGCGATGCCGGCATCCGGCTGCTTGGCCAGCCAGGCGGCCCGGGCTTCTCGTTTCACCGGGTTGGGCCCCAGCTTCTGGGTCCGCTCGAACATTTCCCGGCAGACCGTGGCGAATTTGGGACCCTCACCGGAAGCGACATGGAACATTTCCAGTCGCTCCGGCTCAATTCCCATGGCGGCCAGGTCTTTTTTCAGCTTGGCAACCCTTTTGACGGCTTGGATATTGCCTGCCAGGTAATGACAGTCCCCGATATGACAACCGGAGACAAAAACCGCATCGAACCCCAACTCAAAGGCCTTAAGCAGGTGCAGGATGTCCACCCGACCGGTGCATGGCACCAGCATGATCCTGATTTCCGGCGGGTATTGCAGGCGCATGGTGCCCGCCAGGTCGGCCCCGGCATAAGAGCACCAGCGGCAACAAATCCCCAGTATTCTAGGAAAATCGGTTTGGTTCATTTCGTCTCCTTTGGTCAATTTTTTCATGCCGCACTAACGGCAGCCGGCCGCTGGGCCAGCCAGGCGGCCCGGGCCTCCCGGTGCATCGGATTGGGGCCCAGGCGATAGGCGCGCTCGGTCATTTCCCGGGCGATGGCCGCGAATTGCGGCCCCTCCGAAGCTGACACGTGGAACATTTCCACCCGCTCGGGCTCCAGGCCCACCTCTTTCAGAATTTCCTTCATTTTTTCCACCCGCTTGCGGGCGTAGAGATTGCCGCTCACATAATGGCAGTCACCTTCATGACATCCCGAGACAAAGACGGCATCCGCCCCCACCTCAAAGGCCTGGAGCAGATGGAGAATGTCAATCCGCCCGGTGCAAGGCACCATGATGATCCTGATGTTAGGCGGGTATTGCAGGCGCATGGCCCCCGCCAGATCGGCGCCGGTGTAGGAACACCAGCGGCACAAAAAACCGACAACCTTGGGAGAATATTCCGGGTCCATTGATCCTCCTCTCGGTTCAGCGCAGCCCCGGGTTTCAGCTGGGCTGACAGAACGGTCAAAAGAGCCATGGTTGCCCTTGAGTGGACGGCTTCCACCCCGCCCTTCCAAGGAGCCGAGCCGGCACTTACAGCGGCTTGGTCTCCAGGGTCGATTCCTCTCCCAGAGCCTTCCAGGGCGAAATCCCCGCTTCCGGAGAGCCGACGTTGTACCCGAAGAGGTCCTTCACCAGGGCGTTCCCTTTCTTGTAAAGCACCCGGAGCGGGATGTCCGCGGGGCAGTTTTCTTCGCACAGGCCGCAGTCGATGCAGCGTCCGGCCATATGGACGGCCCGCACCAGTTGAAAGATGGTATCCGGCGGTATCTGGCCGGTGCTCATGAGATCGGCATGCTCCAGAGAACATTCTTTGCAGAAGCACATGGGGCAGACATCCCGGCAGCCGTAGCATTTGATGCAGCGGTCAAAGGCGGTGAGCCATTCCTGGAAAGCCGCTTCCTCGCCCAGGGCTTCGATGCGTTCCACCCGCTTGCTCTTGAGTACGGGCTGGCATTTCTCCCCGGCATCGGCCACCGAGGCCCAGGGGACGGGACATTCGCAGTAGTCGGCCTGGTCCTGAGTGCAGGCGACGCCCACCGGCACCACCTTCTCCGGGTCTAATTCACCCCATTTGTACAGTTCGTTGAGCCCCCGTTCATCGCAGCCCCTTACCTGGATGGCGAAGGCGGCCTCGGGATAGCGGGCCGCCAGGGTCATCAGGAGCTTGTCCAGGGGGTAGCGGGCGTTGTCCGGGGCGACGATGGCCCGGTCCACCTCCGCCAGGTTTTCTTTGGTGAAGAAGTGCGGCAGGGGGTGGCTTTCATTGATGAGATATCCGAGATAGCCCGCTACCTTACCCTCTTGGAGCAGGTTCCGGACTTTTTGACGCAGTCTATCCATGAGTTGGTATCCTTAAGGTCTTGGCGGCATTTGGATTACGCCGCTTTTGGAGCCCGCTTCAGGCGCGCCGGGCCCATGTTCTGAATTTTTTCGGTAAAATCCCGCACCGTCTGGGCGAACTTGGGCCCTTCCGCCGCGGAGATCCATTCCAGGTGCAGCCGGCCGGGTTCAAACCCGGTAAACTGGAGCAGGTCCTGGAGGAAGCGCATACGCTTGACGGTCATGTAATTGCCCTTGAGATAGTGGCAGTCGCCGATGTGGCAGCCGCCGATGAGCACGCCGTCGGCGCCTTTCTGGAAGGCGCGCAGCACGTGGTGGGGCGACACCGTGCCGGAACACATGACCCGGATGACCCGGATATTCGGGGGATACTGGAGACGGCTGACGCCGGCCAGGTCGGCCCCGGCGTAAGTACACCAGTTACAGAAGAAACCGATGATTTTCGGTTCGAAAGTGCTATCGGACATAATGTGACCTTCTCTCTTTAATTTGCGCCTTTGCGTCTTGGCGTGAGGTTTATCAGCCCGCGGCCTCGTCCATTTTCAGCTCCGCCAGGGCCTGGTCAATCTGGGTGTAAATTTGCTGGTTGGTAAAGCCCAGGAGGGTGATGCACTCCGAGGGGCAAGTGCCGGCGCAGGTGCCGCAGCCCTTGCACAGGGCCTGGTTGACCTCGCAGACATCTTCCGGTTCTTTGTAGCTGATGGCCCCGAAGGGGCAGACCCCGACGCAGGCCTGGCAGCCGGAGCACAGGGCCGGATCGATGTAGGCCACCACACCCCCGGCCTTGATGGACTCCTGGCTCAGGACCACTGCGGCCCGGGCCGCCGCGGCCTTGGCCTGAGCGATGGCCTCGTCCAGGGGCTTGGGATAGTGGGCCAGGCCGGCGACAAAGACGCCTTCGGTGGCGAAATCCACCGGGCGGAGCTTCATGTGGGCCTCCAGGAAAAAGCCTTCGTGGTTCAAGGGCACCTTGAACATCTGGGCCAGCTTCTCCTGCTCCTTGACGACAATGGCGCTGGCCAGGGTCAGGACATCGGGCCGGATGGTGATGGGGATGCCCAGGATGAGGTCTTTGACCGTGACCTGGAGGCCGCCCTGCGCGGTTTGCGTCACCTGGGGCTTGTCGTCCCCGGAGAAGCGGATGAACATGACCCCTTTCTCCCGGGCCTCCTTATAGAGGTTTTCTCTCAGGCCATAGGTGCGGAGGTCCCGGTAGAGGATGTACACGTCCATGTCCGGGTTGATCTCTTTGAGCCGGATGGCGCTCTCCACCGAATGGGTGCAGCAGACCCGGCTGCAGTAGGGCCGCTCCGGTTCCCGGGAGCCCACGCACTGAATGAAGGCGGCGCATTTGGCCGCGGTAACCAGGGGATTTTTCTCCCGGATAGCCTGGTCCAGTTCCAGGGCCAGCATGACCAGGGGATTTTCCTTATAGAGGTACTCGTTGGGCTTGTAAGAGTGGCCGCCGATGGCGATGACCGCGGCGCCGTGGGCCACCCCGGTTTCCCGGCCCCCGGTGCTGATGGTGGTGTTGAAATTGCCCACAAACCCCTGAACGTCAGTGACTTCCGAGTTAAGGTGGACCTCAATCAGCGGATGGCCGGTCAGCCGCTGCACTAACCCGTCCACATAGGGCTTCACAGGCTCCCCTCTCCAGGTATGGTTGAGCTTCAGGGCGTGGCCGCCCAGGAAGTCCTTTTTCTCCACCAGGTGCACCTTAAACCCCTGGTCCGCCATACCCAGGGCCGCTTCCATCCCCGCGGCGCCGCCGCCGATGACCAGACCGGCCTTGGTGATGGGCAGGGTGAACTCGGCTAAGGGTTGCTGCAAGGCCACCTTGGCCACGGCCATGCGCACCTGGTCTTTGGCCCGCCGGGTGGCCCGCTCGGGCTCATGCATGTGCACCCAGGAGCCCTGGTCCCGGATATTGGCCAGCTCAAAGAGGTACTTGTTGAGGCCGGCCTCCTTGATGGTTTCCTGGAACAGGGGTTCATGGGTCTTGGGGGTGCAGGAGGCCACCACGATGCGGTTTAAGTTATGTTCTTTAATCCGCTCCTTGATGATCTCCTGGGTGTCCTGGGAGCAGGTGAAGAGGTTGTTCTCCACATACGCCACCGAGGGCAGGGTCCCGGCGTAATCCCGGACTGCCTCCACGTCGATGACGCTGGCGATATTGATGCCGCAGGAGCAGACGAACACCCCGATGCGCGGGGTTTCCTGGGAAATATCCCGCTCAGCGAATTCGGGCTTTTTCTTGGCCAGGGAGAAGCGGGCGGCGGCCAGCAATTCGCCCGCCGCGGAGGCGGAAGCCGAAGCTTCCATCACCGACTGGGGAATGTCTTTGGGACCCTGGAAGGCGCCGCAGACGAAGATGCCGGGGCGGGTGGTGGTCACCGGCGTGAACGAGGAGGTCTCGGCAAACTTGTTGACGTTGAGGTCGATCCCCAAGGTGCGGCCCATCTCCAGCACGTCCGGGGCCACTTCCAGACCCACGGACAGGACCAGCATCTCGAAGGTCTCGGACCTCAGGGCGCCGTCTTCATCGAGATAGCGGATGCTGAGGTCGTCGGTGTCCGGTACCGGATCGATACTGTGCACCCGGGAGCGGATGAACCGCACCCCCTGCTCATCCCGGGCGCGCCAGTAATACTTTTCGAAGTCCTTCCCCATGGTGCGCATATCCATGAAGAAGATGGCGGCATCCAGCCCGTTCTTGCTGTGCTCCTTGGCGATGACCGCCTCTTTGATGGCATACATGCAGCAGACCGCGGAGCAGTGGCTGTTGTCGCAGTGGTTCAGGTCCCGGGAGCCGACGCATTGCAGCCAGGCGATCCTGGTGGGCTCCTTGTGGTCCGACGGCCGTACCAGGTGCCCCTGGAAGGGGCCGGAGGCGCTCAAGATGCGCTCAAACTCCATGCTGGTGATGACGTTGGGATAATTGGCGTAGTGATAGGCGCCGTACTGTTCGGGATCGTAAGGTTTGAAACCCGGGGCCAGGATCACCGCACCCACCTTAAGGTCCCGGGGCCGGTCCGTTTGGGAAAAATCCACCGCCCCGGTGGGGCAGAACTTCTCGCAGGCCTTGCACTTGCCCCCTTTCTTGAAGTAGATGCAGGCGGCGGCGTCGATGGCGAACTTCAGGGGCACCGCCTGGGGATAGAGGACGTAGGCGGCTTTGCGGGGCATGAGCCCCTGATTGAATTCGTCCGGCACCTTCTTGGGGCATTTTTGGGCGCACAGGCCGCAGGCGATGCACTTGGCCGGATCGATATAGCGGGCCGCCTGGTTCACCGTGACGGTAAAATTGCCGGGCTCCCCAATGATTCCTTGCACCCGGGCCGGGGCCAGAATCTCGATATTCAAATGCCGCCCGCATTCCACCAGTTTGGGCGAGAGAATACACATGGAGCAGTCGTTGGTGGGAAAGGTCTTATCCAACTGGGCCATGACCCCGCCGATGGCGGGTTTGGCTTCCACCACATAGACGTAAAACCCGGCGTCCGCCAGGTCCAGGGCGGCTTGCACCCCGGCAATGCCGGCGCCCACCACCATGACCGCGCCCACCGGATCGGTTCCCTGCTGCTGCGATTTCATAGAGCCACCTATAACTTGATCAGGTAATGGTTATTATCGGCCCACCGTTCCGGCCGGTTGCAGCCAGACAAATGGGGGCAAACCAGTCCTCAGCCGCCCTGGGTGCCCTGGCTGCCCGATGAGGGAAAGGAACCGTTCCCCATCGCGGCCGCCAAAACATTCCAGGCGCGAGAAAACGCAAGAAAATCCTAAAGATTCAGGCGATTATCGAAATTAGATCAACAGGCTGGAACTGGCTGAAAGGAACTATAACCGTGGGGAGATGCTACTTGGAGGGGGGATCATACTTCTTACGAAACTAACCGGAATCAAACTCTGACCCCAGGTGATCCGCCCCACCCCATTCCAGCCTGGTGGATATCGAGAGCCTTACCAAGGCTCTGCGGCCGCCTGAGCTTCAGGATTTCACCCTAATGGGAATCATTGGCCGATACACCCGGAATCACCTCCTTTGAGAAAATTATCGCAATTATAAACCATGCCCAATGAGAGTCAAATTTATTTCGCGCTTGCCGCGGCTTTAGACGGATACCTCCCTCTATCCGCACCCGGCCAAAAAGAAAACCGTTGTTGATATGAGATTCAAACATGATCTGTTTAGCCCCGAAAAGTATCCTCGGCCTACGCCCCACCGATGGGTAAAATACGGGCATTTTGGAAGGCAGGATAATTGAAAGGTGGGTTCGTGTCTGCGCTCCGTTCAGAATGAAATGAATATCCATTGTCTTTTGAATGCAACATCGTATGAGAATAAAAAAAGCCCCGGTTTCTTGATGCTCACCGGGACCACTCTGCACCCTATACGCATCCAATCATAGAAAAAGGGGTTAAGCCGATTGGCGTAACCCCTTTTTTTATGTGGTAGCGGGGGCAGGATTTGAACCTGCGACCTTCGGGTTATGAGCCCGAATGTTGCGACCTGGCGGGCCTAAGGAAAGGGCCTGAGCATGGAGGAGTTGTTATTCGGGTTGACACCTGCGGAGTTTTGGGTGTGGAATTACCTGGTTTTGCAGGCCAGGCGACAGCGATCAAACCACGTAATTTTACCACGGCCAGGGGAGGACAAGCAACTAGAGAAAGTTTACAGCAGGAAGCAAGTCAAAAGAATCCTCAAAGCTTTAAAAGATAAGAGGACGTTGACTCACATTATAATACCACGCTCGAAATCGAAGCGAATTGAGTTGTTCCTACCGGCCTCAAAGATTGGGGCCATGGAAGTCTCCAACAGCGAAAAGGGGTACATCGACGTCCCCAAAAAAGAAGGAATCAGTACACCAGTGTCCTCAATAAGAGGGTTGGGGACATCTGCGACCTCAATAAGTAATGAAGATCAAAGGACTTTGCCCGGTTCTGCCCTCGGCCAGCTAGAGCTTAATGAAAAGATAAAGATGCTCTTAAAGCAAAAGCAAGGGCAGTTAAAAAAGGAACTGCAAGCCATGGGACCCCGTGACCTGGTCGAGGTCGAGAAGGTCTTGAAAAGGGTATGCAGGTATGAGCCGAAAGGGAAAAAGCTAAGCCTTCAAGCGAAGGTGTACGCGGTGGTCCGCTTCCTTCAGGAGGGGGAAGCCATCACCAAGCCCCAGGCGTGGATCGACACGGTTGCCCGGCAAGGGCAGCGGGATTTTGAGGAGGCGAGAGAAAATTATGAAAGTGATCGGGATGATCGAAGAATATCTGTTGGAGCACGGCTTTGATGGGCTGTTCAACGGCGACGGGGAATGTGGATGTGTCCTCGATGATCTTGTGCCCTGCGGGGAACTTAATGCGGAGTGTGAGGCGGGCTATAAAGGGGCCTGCGACTGCGGCGAGGGCTGCGGCTGGCATATCGGCAGGGAGAGGGCGGGGGAGAGCCATGGAGCACCGGTGTGAAGGATGCGGCTGGGGAGTTTGGTCATGGGATGGACTCGGGCAGAAGATGTTCGACTTCTGCCGGGTAGGAAAGGAATGGAGAGCTTACTGTGAATGGAAATTGGGGGGGTTATGGAAAGGCGACTCATCAGGAAGCGCTGGCAGGTCACCATCCCGCCAGGCATTCGGCGGCAGTTAAATCTCTACGAGGGCCAGCTGCTTAACTTCGACCTGGTGGAGAGCGAAGAGCAGGTTTTCATCCGGATTTACACGGGTGCGGCGGCTGATCCCGAGGAGATGGCAGCCTTCAAGGAGCTTTTCGGGAAGAAAAAGAGCAAGGAGAGACAGGCAAAATGCGGAAGAAAATTCAGAAAATCGGACGCCAGGAGAGAGTCACGGGCACGGCGCATCGAAGACATGCGCAAGGGTCTGGTCCCTTCCACGAGTATCGAGTTACAGCAGATTCTTTCGAGCACATCAGAGTATTTGCTCGCTCTGCAAATGAGGCTGAAATCGTTGCCCGTCGAATTTTAGGGGAGGAGCGGCCTTACGAGGGGAAGATGGAGATCAGACAGGAGCAATGGCTTTGATGAGGTCATCCCGGAGAACCCGGACGGCGCCGCCCAGGCGCAGGGAAGGCAACCGGCCGGCTTTGATCCATCGGTAAACTGTGCGCCGGGAGAGAGACAGGAAGGCGGCGATTTCATCGGGCCGGAGGGTCTTTTTAAGAGGCAGGTCAATAAGCGAACTGGAGCTTTTCATTGACCGACGACTCCAGGATCCGGAGGGTCCCGGACCCCATCTTGACGCCTTTCAGGGAGCCTTCCCAGAACCAGCGGTAGACGGTGGACCGGGACACCCCGAGAAGTTCTGCGACCATCCTTGGTCTAAGGAGGCGATCGTG
>Ga0351880_1159_pt1 | contig 15229 bp, 17 predicted proteins | sample BONcelFGM3001E13_FD_206766 | JGI IMG/M metagenome (GOLD analysis project Ga0351880, IMG submission 206766) | Enriched cells from coal bed in the Powder River Basin, Montana, United States - BONCAT cells FGM rep3 HSBNCT.FGM.300.1.E13 ...
ACTGTCAGGCTTACATTGATTTTCTAACTTTGCACGCTTAATCTTCTAACTGAATGCGAAATCCCATCCGCAACATCGCCATTATGGCACATGCCGATGCCGGAAAAACGACAATTACTGAACAGTTTTTGTATTTCTCCGGACAAACCAGTCAACCAGGCAATGTGGATAAGGGAACCACGCAGTCAGATCATCTGCCGGTTGAAAAGGAAAGAGGAATTTCGGTCAGCTCTTCTCATACATCCTTCCATTGGGATAATACCCGAATTGAGAGAAACAGCACTTCACCTTATATATAGCGGTGGTTCTCATGAGCAAGCTTATTGGCGGTATTCAAAAATAAAGTAACCTTTCGTTATTTAAGGATGACTTACCTTTGCAAAAACATAAAAAGCAATGCAGGAAATAGAGATAATGTCGCCGGCTGGTTCGTTTGATTCGCTGATGGCAGCCATTCAGGGCGGTGCCGGTTCGGTTTACTTTGGAGCAGGGCAGTTGAATATGCGTGCACGATCTTCGAGCAATTTCTCAACCGATGATATCCGCCAGATAACAGGCATTTGCCGGGAACATGGCGTAAAATCATACCTCACCCTAAACACCATAATTTACGATGAGGAGTTGCCTTTGATGCGTCAGATGGTTGATCTGGCAAAAGAAAGCGACGTAAGTGCAATTATTGCTTCCGATCTTTCGGTGCTTGAATATGCTCATTCAAAAGGCGTTGAGATTCACATTTCAACACAATGCAATATTACCAATATCGAAGCCGTAAGGTTTTACTCAAAGTATGCTGATGTTATGGTGCTTGCCCGGGAACTGAATATTAATCAGATGGCTGAAATTACCAGAGCCATTCGGGAGCAAAACATCACTGGTCCATCAGGGCAACTGGTTCAGATAGAGGTATTTGTACATGGAGCATTGTGCATGGCCGTTTCCGGGAAATGCTACATCAGCCTCGATAATTTCAACTCATCGGCCAACCGTGGCGCATGTCTGCAACCCTGTCGCAGGGCATATAATGTAAAAGATGCTGACAGTCAGATAGAACTTGAGGTGGATAATAAATACATCATGTCGCCGAAAGATCTGATGACACTTCCGGTTCTTGACCGCATACTTGATGCAGGGGTTACCGTGTTAAAGATTGAAGGGCGCGGCCGATCGGCAGAGTATGTGAAAACCGTAACCCGGACATACCATGAAGCTGTCGAAGCCTGGAAAAACAAACAATATACACGCGAAAGTGTTGAAACCTGGACAAACGAAGTAAACAAGGTGTATAACCGTGGTTTCTGGGGCGGGTATTATCTGGGCGAAAAAACCGGCGAATGGTCTGAACGATATGGTTCGCAGGCTTCACAGAAAAAAGTTTATATCGGCAAAGTGGTCAATTTTTTTGGCAATCTGAATGTAGCTGAAATAAAAGTAGAAACTCATTCGCTTAGTATTGGCGACAATATTTTGATCATTGGTCCGACAACCGGTGCTTATGAGGCAAAACTTGAAGAAATAAGGGTAGATCTTAATCCGGTGAATCAAGCGGTGAAAGGCGACAATTGTTCCATTGCAGTAAGCCAGACCCTTCGCCGCAGCGATAAGGTTTATCTGGTGGTAGATGCAGGTCATGCATTGTTTCAGGTGCAGAGTGAGAAGAATTGATTCGCTTGCCTTGACAACTGATTAAATATCAAATCATTGAAGTAGTTTAATATATGCACAAACTTAACAACTTTCATACCCACTCCATTTTCTCCGATGGCTCTGCAGCACCTGTCGATTATGTAGAGGAAGCAATCAGGCAGGGATTTGCATCTCTTGGCTTTTCGGAGCATTCGGTGTTGCCCTTTGAGAACTCCTTTGCATTGAAGCCGGGCAGCGAAATTTCCTATATTGCTGAAATTAATCGCCTTCGAAATGAATACAAAGACCAGATAAAACTCTACGTTGCCATGGAAGCCGATTATGTTCCCGGCATCAGCACTGGTTTTGAAGAATTGAAACAAATACATGGCCTCGACTATATTATTGGAAGCGTGCATCTCGTCAAAACCAGCCAACCTGAAAAACTCTGGTTTATCGATGGTCCCAAACGCGAAACTTATGACAATGGCCTAAATGAATTCTTTAACGGCGATATCCGTGACGGTGTTTCAGCTTACTGGCACCAGATCAATCAAATGCTTGAAAATGAAAAGTTTGACATTGTCGGCCATCTGGACAAGATCAAGATGCACAATCAGGACAGATGGTTCAGCGAAGATGAAAAATGGTACACCAATCTGGTAAACGAAACCATTGACCTGATCGCCGAAAAAGGTGTAATTGTAGAAGTTAACACCCGCGGCATCTACAAAGGCCGCAGCCAAAGCCTTTTCCCCGGAGAGTATATACTCCGCAAACTCAGCGAAAAGAAAATACCCGTCACCCTAAGCAGCGATGCACACCAACCACATGAAATCAGCCTTTGGTTTGCAGAAGCCAAAGAAGTAATGAAGCAGTGTGGAATCAATGACTTGTATTATCTGGATAAAAAAGAGTGGAAAGAAATGGCAATATAACTACTGACAAGCTGCAGGAATAGGCAGTTTACGAGGTTCAGTCCTTAAAATACATCTTGAAGTGCTGAATTCCCGCCTCTTCAAATCGCTCACCTTCAGCCTTAAAACCCAGCTTTTCATAAAATCCAAGTACTCTTTCCTGAGAATGCAGATACACTGACTTCCCCATGGGTAAAACATCATCAAGCAACTGCTTAACCAACGCTTCGCCATATCCTTTGCCTCTGTGTTCAGGCAACACTGCAAACCGCTCAAGTTTAATGCCTTTGCTGGTCTCACGCCACCGGCAGGTTGCTGCACCAACGCCATTTTCGAGCAATAAATAATGATGGCTTGATTCCTCAAACTCATCATATTCCATGTCGGCAGGCACATTTTGCTCTTCCACAAACACCTTGTAACGGATGTCTCTGGTGGTCAGAAGGTAATCAGTATCGATGGGTTTTATTCTGATGATTTGCATTTAAACCAGATTTAAAAATAGAAAGAATACTTCAAAGGTAAAATATTCACCATGAATATCAAATCTTTGCGTGATTCTTTCCAATCGTTATTATACAGTTTCCACGCTTAACTATCTTTTCAAAAAGATTACTTTTGCCAAAAAATATCAAATGATTATAATCGGCATTACCGGAACGCTTGGCGCAGGAAAAGGAACCATCGTGGAATTTCTTGTGAATGAAAAGGGCTTTACCCATTTTTCGGTCCGGGGTTTTATCACCCGTGAAATTGTAAAGCGAGGGCTAAAGGTAAACCGCGACAGTATGGTTTTGGTTGCCAATGATTTACGTGCCACTCACAGCCCATCCTACATCACAGATTGCCTGCATACCGAAGCGCTGATTTCAGGAAGTAATTGCGTAATTGAAAGTATCCGCACTCCCGGGGAGGCGGAATCGCTCAGGGCAAAAGGCAACTTCTATCTTTTTGCTGTGGATGCCGATGCAAAAGCCCGTTACCAGAGAATCAAAGAACGGCAATCAGAAACCGATCAGATAGATTTCGACACATTTATAGCCAATGAAACCCGCGAAATGACTTCTTCAGATCCTAATCATCAGAATCTGAGGAAGTGTATAGAAATGGCTGATTTTGTGTTCGATAACAATGGTTCTATTTGCGATCTGGAACAATCAGTTGCGGAAGTGCTGGAAGGGATAAGGCAATGATATATTTTCGACTTGAAGCGTTCCGAAGGAGACTTATACACCTATACCAGGATTGACTTTTCTTTTTTGTTTGATGCGATCCAGCAGCACATGGATCGCATTTCTTTCTTCTTCAACATCAAAATCTGTTTGCAACCCCAACCAAAATTCAGGGGAATTACCAAAATAACTGCTGAATCTCAACGCCGTATCTGCAGTAATTCTGCGTTTTCCTTTAATGATTTGTGAAATTCTGGTTTGCGGTATTTCTAAGTCCATTGCCAATCGGTATGCCGAAATACCTGAAGGCAGAAGAAATTCTTCAAGAAGAACCTCGCCTGGATGAATATTTGGTAATTTTTCCATTTTAGACTGTTTTAGTGATAATCAATTATTTCAACATCAAATGCTTGATTGTTTTGCCATTTAAAAATGATTCGCCATTGGTCATTAATTCTGATACTAAAAAAACCGGACCTGCTGCCTGATAACTTTTTCAGATGATTGGAAGGGGGAATAACCAAATCAGAAGAATTTTGCGCATTGTGAATCATCCTCATTTTGCGGCGTCCAATCTTCTGGATTTCGACAGGAATTTTACCTGACCTTTCACCCTTCCATATTTTTTCAGTGTCCTTAGAACCAAATGAAACGATCATAGTAACGACAAATGAGACTAACGGCAAAGATAAGTAACTTTTATCAATCATTCATTAAATTTTCCCAGCCTATAAATCTCTATCAAAATTGTTTTCCATTTAGTAATTTCGCAGCAAAATACTTAAACGTCACAGAACGTATCAACCTGTTTATATTCCTAATCAGATAAAACATGAGAATCTTCTTAATTAGTGCTGTTTCGCTGCTTAATCTGATCCTGGGAATTTATTATTTTTTTCTGATTTCCCGCAAAAAAATCAGGCCGGCACTGGCCATGTGGGTGTTTTTCTTTCTGGCAGTTGCGCTGAGTTTGTTCACATATCTCAAGGAAGGAAACTTCAGTATCTGGGACAATATTCTCAACACTGCCGACCTGTTTTTTGTAGGATCAGTAACCCTGACCATATTCTTTTTCGGTGACCGCAGCAGCAGGTTTAATCGTTTTGATATCGGCTGTCTGGCTGTGGTGATTGGAATTGTGATCTTCTGGATGTTTACACACAATCACTTTGTTACCAATTTACTGGTTCAGGGAATACTTGTGATAGCGTACTTTCCGGTGATCAATAGAATGGTTCGCTCGGGCGAAAACCATGAAAGCTACCTGATATGGGGCGGAATGCTGCTTGCCGCCGGAATGGCATTGCCGGTTTCAAGCGGCGATCTGGCTTTGGTTTATACGCTAAGAGCAAATATAAGTATTTTGCTGCTGATGGGATTGATGCTTTATACGGATTGGAAGAGGGGGAGGAAAACTCAATCCACCCATAACATGATTGCTCAGAAAAGAGAAGAGACAAGAGAAGAAAGAAGATTTGATGAAAACCTAGAAAAACGATAAACTAAAATATTCAATATGAAAAAATTTTGGAACCTTCTATTAGTAGTAAACTTGTTAACAATATTGTATCTCGTTACCCCATTTTTTCTTTTTTTCCTGAACCCTGAAAAACATGAAAATATCATGGATGAGTTCTTTAGGGGTTCTCTTGTATTATATATTTATTATCCATTGGCAATTGCAACGCTTGTTTTCTGGGTGTATTGCATGAGAAATGCCATTCGATTAAAAAAAACAGGATCCTTGATTGCTCTGGTGATTTTTAATGCTCTATTTACTCCTGTTTTTTATCTAATAAATTACAGACGAATTCATGGGAGATGAACTTTCTATGATTTTCCATGGCATCTAAGCATTTACAATGAAGCTCCAAATCCATTGAATTTGCAATTCAAAAAATTCGGTATTATCACAAAAGTGTGTATATCTTAATCAATCCTAGTCGATTTTATCTCTAACTTTGTCATCATAACAACGCCCCTGCATGGATTAATTTTGACGAAGGACGGGTTATTATGGACGGAGTTACAGTAGAATTTGCGAAAATTTACCTTAAATACAACTTGTGCAATACTTATGTTCAAGCAGTTTACGAAACAAGAGAACCCCGCCAACAACGTTTAGAATTCAATAATAAATGTAATGAAAAAGAAGAGCTATAAAATTCGCAAATTTGATATTGCAATATTAGTTATATGCTTGGCTATTTTATCATGGTTTTTTGCTAACTTCTTAAAAGGTGGACAAGAATTAGAAAGGCTTCCAAAAGAAGGTATTACTGACACCGCCATTATTGTGCGAGAATTTGCAGGCGCTAAAGGTAACCGCTTTTATGAGTATGTTTTTTTTATCTCTGGATCAAAATATAATGGTTTTTTGGGAATTCAGCCAAATATTGGTAATATTTCAATTGGAGATAGCATATTAATAAAATATCTACCAAGTGATCCTGATAATATTAATGCTGCTTTGAGGTATAATAATAGAAAAGTAGTTAAAGTTAATAGTAATGAAAACTGTTTCAATGACATCAATTAAGATCGTGTGTACCTCAAAAAGCCTGTATAGCCATGTCCAAACGCACCGTTTTTATCTCTAACTTTGACATCATCAACAACGCCCCCGCATGGATTAATTTTGATGAAGGACGGGTAGTTATGGAAAGCACCTCATCCCCCCGCCCTTCTCCTCAAGGAGAAGGGAGCTTGATCCTACTCTATTGTAAATCTGTTCCTTATCATCAATATGTTGCACTCAAAACAACAATCTCACCGCTACAGCACCCTCTCCTTGAGGAGAGGGCAGGGTGAGGTGATTTTTTCTAACTTTGTAATCATCAACAAGGCTCCCGCATGGATTAATTTTGATGAAGGACGGGTAATTATGGATGGAACTGCTGTACACTTTACAGAAACACACCTCAAAGATCATTTGGGTAACACCCGTGTTGTGTTTGGGTACAAAAACAATACTCTTCTGGTTAAGCAGGTAAGCAGTTATTACCCATTTGGAATGAACATAAAAGGCCTTTCCACCCGGGTAACCATTGAGGAAGCCAAACACCCCACCAACGAGTACCTATACAACGGCAAAATGTTCCAGGATGAGCTGGGGCTGGATTGGTTGGATTATGGGGCAAGGATGTATGATGCGGTGTTGGGGAGGTTTCATTCTGTTGATCCGCTGGCGGCAATCTTTGCTTCTCAAAGTCCCTATTGTTATGCAGCCAATAATCCAATCAAGTTTATTGACTATATGGGAATGAACCCGAAGTTAGGTGATGATGTAGGCGCTGATGGGTTGACTAACAAACAATGGATGGAATCATCCAGACCAGGTGCCGACCCGGGTCTAGGCAAATATTACCGTAATTTTAACCGCAATATAGAATCAGAGAAAAAATTCAATGGTTTACAGGAAGACAAAAACGGGAATTTCTTTTATTATAAACAAAAATCCAGAAAATGGGGCGGAATGTATAGGTTTTCGGGTAAGTCATACTTATACTTTGGCCCTGGATTAGAGGTCGTTTTGGAGAAGGAACCATTTTATCCATGTCCAAATTGTTTAGATCCATCAACTTTAGGTCAGAATTTTTTATGGTTATCTTATCCTGGAGGAAATAATCCAAGAACCTATTCAGGCGACGATTCTTATTCATACGTACCATCACGGTTATCAGAATACCCTGCAATTGGGCATGATAGAAGGTATAATAATTTAGGAATTGCTGGTCCAAAAGGTTTGTTTACGGATACTCGTGCTATTGGTGCAGATTGGAGATTTGTATGGGAGGAACTTTCTATTGCTTCAAGTCCATTTGTAGACCCTATATCAAGAATGCAAGCTGGAATTTTAGGTGTGGGGTTAGGTGTTTCTGCTTTGCCGAAAACTATATATCAACTCGGACACCACAATGGTCTAATTGATGTAATCATCTGGTATAATTTAAGCAATGAGGGTGTTTCCAATACGCCTGATACGCATAAACACTAAAAAGAAGAAACAATGAAAAACCCAGTTACTTCATTTCTTATTTTAAACTTAGCATTATTGTTTAGTTGTATATCTTGTAATTTTGCACCAGGTAGCTATCCATATGCAGAACGATATGAGATAAATTGCAGCGAGTCGGATTTAATTCTTGCTGTCGAAAAGTTTAAGATTGATAATCCTGAGTTTAATCTACCTGTTAAAACACAATTAAAAGATGGGCGTAGAGATGATAATGACCATTGGTATCATGTATATTTTTTTTATGAAAAAGAAAACGTAATATTTAAAACTTGGATTAGAAGGAATGGCGAAAAGTCAACAGTTCTTGCCTTTGTGGCAATCAATGATGGCTTAATACTAGGTAACTGGATGTACATAAACAAAGATTTTTCTAAAGGAGAAAATAAGATTCAAAAGGAGAAATTTGAACGATTGATTTTTGAAGAAGTAAAAAAACGCATACAAAGAGAATAGTATTAAGACCGAGAAGTCCATGTTTTTTTCTGTCGTCATTAACCAATTAACTTTGTGTAAGAATGATGACACAAACCGAAAAGCGGGCATCATACGCCAATGCCACCGATTTTATCTCTAACTTTGTCATCATCAACAACGCCCCCGCATGGCTTAATTTTGATGAAGGACGGGTTATTATGGATGGAACCAATGTTTATTTCACCAAAACCCACCTCAAAGACAAACATTAAAGTTCATTGTACAACTGGTCGGCAGTTTTTAACTTGATTTTCCCTTTTAAATGCTGCTCTACCTGTTCCAGTGAATTTTTAGTCCCATCCACAAAATCCTTTTGTTTTTTGTCCAATTTATGTTCAACCGAAACTTTAACAAAACCAAGGCTCTTTACCAGTTCCATAAAGAAGGGATATTTGTTGTCCGGTACATTTAAAACTACTTGCTTTATAATCCTTTTTTTAATTTGGTTAATCGACTCTTCGGCAGAGAGATAAGTACTTTCATCTTCCTGAACGCGTTCATCTAAAACGGCTTTCATATCTGCCGAAAGATCCAGATCGCTGTTATCCTCTTCCACAATAATAGTGATGGGTCGGGATTTAAAGGTTGCCTTGATAGCATCCAGAATATCAGGGCTTACATCCTGTGCTGATGCTAAATGATATGTTGTGACCATAATTTCTTGTTTTTAAATCTAAAAATAATGCTTAAAAGATGGTCTGAAACAGGTGTTTGTTGAAATGTGCAAAATCCTCCTTTTTCCTCAAGACTTTTTTCTAAATATTTCTATAATTATTTAGACCAACTTGCAAAATTTGTGGCGTATTTAAATACGCAATGCAAATATACCTTTATTTTGGCTAAAATGCTTCTGTTTCTTTGGCAAATTTAGTTTCTCCTTCACTTAAAAAGCATTGATAATTCACCTATACTAAACCTGCTCATAAAAAACCGGATGCCTATGCTTGTTTCAAAAACAGCATAAACATCCGGCAGATTATAACTTGATGCCAGAAAATTACAACTTCACCGCATTCCCGTCTTTATCAATCAAAACCGGAATTCCAAGTCCTGCTTCTTTTAATCTTTCAAACTGGGTGCGGGCATCGCCAACCACTACATATACCATTTTGTCAGCACGTATGTATTTGTCGTAAATGGCTTTGGCTTCTTCAAGGCTGATTTTGCCGGCAATCTTTTCTTCCTGTTTTACATAATCAACCGGAAGGCCGTAAGTGCTGATTTCACTCAACATGCCCATAAGGCTGTTGATGGTTTCAAATTTGCCGGCATTTGAGCGAATCATTGCATTGCGGGTTGTTTCAAGATCCGTGGCTGAATATTCTTTGCCATAAGCGGTAAGGATTTCATCAAACAGCACAATTGATTCAAGCGTAAACATTGACTGCACGCTTGAACTGGCAATAAATGGCCCGGATACAGTGCGTGGCATAAAGAAAGAATATGCGCCGTAGGTGTAGCCTTTTTCGAGACGAAGTATGCTGAATAATTTCGAACCTGAACCATCGCCAAGTTTATAATTGACAAATGAAGCCGGGAAAAAATCGGGATGGTTGCGTGGTATTGCCAGCGAACCGGCCATAATTACCGATTGTTTTGCATCAGGAATGTCCACAAAATAGAGTCGCGTAGCTAAAGTTTCCTCAGGAAGTGCATATTCCGGGAAAACCACTTTGCTGCCTTGCCATTTTTCGGCCAGCTTTTTCATTGATTCAACTGCACGTTCACGTTTGATGTCACCAGCTATGTGAATGGAAGCCACTGAAGGAGAGAAAGCCGTTTTGTAATAGGTTTTCAGGTCATCCAGGGTAATTGCATTCACTGACGCTTCATCACCGGTAACGGGATAGCTGAGTATGTGGTTCTGTCCATAAAGTAATTTGTTGAAAACATTACCTGCAATGGCGTTTGGATTGGCATTACGCTGAGCAATGGTTCCCAGAGTAGCCTGGCGGATGCGTTCAAATTCAACTGCATCCCAGCGTGGCTCCAGCAGAATTTCTTCAACAAGCGCCTTTACTGCATCGTAATTCCGGGCAAGGCAGTTTGCTGAGATATTGATAAACTCAGAGGATGCGCTTACATTCACTGAAGCACCCAGCTGACCAATTGCTTCCTCAAGTTCTTCGGGGGTGCGATTGACAGTACCTTCCATCATCATTTCTGACAAAAATCGGGCAACACCGGCCTTTGCAGGACTATCGAGCAATTGACCGCCTTTTAAGCGGATGCTGAATTGTACGAGCGGAAGTTCGGTGCTTTCAATTCCATAAACCTGCATTCCGTTTTCAAATTTGTGGGTGTAGATATCAGGTGAATTCAACAGAGGCTCTGCACCCAATGAAGGTTCAACGCTTCGGTCAATCGCGCTTGCTGTGCGTGGATATGTTTCTTCCGCTTCCTCAATACCGTCAGCCTGTGAGCCTGTTTCTTCGATCGATTCTTCAATTACTTCGGCTTTTATTGAACCGGTGAGTGCAAGCTCAGGTTTTCCTTTCGGGACAAAACTGGTTGCCAGGAAGTTCGCGTTTTTCAGATACTTTTCGTAAACACGCATTATATCTTCACGGGTGACCGCGTTCAGCAAACGCACATCGTCCATCATACGCGATGGTTCACCACCAAAAACATTGGCCTGTGAAAGCTGGAAAGATTTTCCCAGAAGGCTGGAAATGCTGTTGTAAAACGAAGTTTCACGAAGATTTTTTATCCTTTGCAGGTCGCTATCGTTGAATCCGTTCTGTTCAAATTGCCTGAATCCTTCATTGATGGCAGCCTGTACATCGTTCAGGTTAACGCCTTCGAATGCCCTTACGCCAATCTGAAATTTTCCGGCAAGCTCCATTGGATTGTTATAAACCGAAATTCTGGGAGCCAGTTTACGCTTCTCGACAATCTCTTTGTAAAGCGGAGCTTTTTTGCCATCGGCAAGCAAATCAGCAAGAACTTCCAGCGCATATGAATCAGGATGATAATTCTCAACAGAAGGATAAATTACAGTAAGTTCGGGCAAACGGGCGAAATTGTCCTCATGGTAAAAGATTTTGGATTCGGTAAGTGTGGCCGGCATTGCTTTGAATGTTTCCGGTTTTTTCCGTGGTTTAAATTCACCGAAATATTTGTTTATCAACGCCTTTACCTCTTCAGGATTAAAATCGCCGGCAATAACCATGGTGGCATTATTTACTCCATAATAATTGTCGTAAAATTCGCGCACATCGTCGAGGGTAGCGGCTTTAATATCATCCATTGAACCAATAACCTGCCATGAATATGGATGTCCGTCACCGTAAAGGTTTTGATCAATCACATAACCGGTGTGTCCATAAGGCTGGTTGTCAACCCTTTGTCTTTTTTCGTTTATCACGATGTCCTTTTCGCGTTCCAGCGCTAGCTGGGTAACGGTGTTGATGAGAAAACCCATGCGGTCGCTTTCCATCCAGAGGATTTTTTCGAGGGCATCGTTGGGCACAACTTCATAATAGACGGTTCCATCGTTCCAGGTTCCGCCATTGAATGTTCCGCCAAGGTCATCAATCTTTCTGAAAAACTCTCCTTTACCCACGTTTTCAGAGTTCTGGAACAACATATGTTCAAAGAAATGCGCGAAGCCGGTTTTGCCGGTTTTTTCGCGACTTGAACCCACGTGATAAAGAATGGCCACCGAAACGATAGGATCGGAATGATCCTGATGTAATACGATTTCGAGACCGTTTTCAAGTTTGTATTTTTCATATTCCACTTTAAAGCTACTGCCAGCAACATTCTGGGCGTTGGCTAAGGGGAGACCTGTTAAAGCAAGGCTTGCTAAAATCGTCATAGACAAGTGTTTGAGTAATGATTTCATACTGTGAGTATAAATGATGACTAATGAAAATTGTTCATTATTTGAAAATTCACTTATTTACCAATCCACCGCGGCACGTCGCACCGGCATGGTCATGCAGCGGCAACCTCCGCCTCCACGCGAAAGTTCGGTTCCGTCAATGGCAATTACACATTTATCGTGTGAGTTGATGTCGGCTTTTCCGTTTATCACATCTTTTGCGCGCAGAATTGAGAATCCATGGTTATTCATCTCCTGAAGCGTATTTTCATTGCGACCATAGCCCAGCACTTTTCCGGGACTTATGGCGAAGAAGTTGGCTCCGCTGTGCCATTGCTCTCTTTCCTGTGAAATTATATCCCGGGAACCTCCGCAGTTGATGGTTTCCAGATCCATCCCAAGTCCACGCAGCGCAGTAATAATATTCTGCTCCTCAACAATTTTCACTTTTCCATTGTCAACAGTGATGTGAATGGTAAGAAACCGGCTCGAATGCATGATCAGCGGTTCGTAAATCATACATTTATCCTTATCCAGAAAGGTAAAAACCATATCGAGATGGATAAATGACTCGGGCTCGTAAGGCAATTCCTGAACAATGATGTGTTTGGTTTTACGCTCTTTTTTATAATAATCAATCAGGAAGTCAATGGATTTGGGCGAAGTTCTTAAACCTGTGCCAACCAGAATGATATCCTCACGGGCTATCAGAAAATCGCCTCCTTCAAAGCTAAAGTCTTTGCAGAGATGACGACTTGAAAGCGGGTTTACTGTCTGTGCAACGAAGTTGGGATGGTAATCGAAAATGGCTTCCATTATCATTGATTCGCGATCGCGCACACGGCTTGCCATTTTGCTGATAAACACCTGGTTACCGATTGAAATGGATGCATCGCGGGTAAAAAAGAAATTGTGCAACGGATCGAGCTCATACCTTTCCTTGCTCAGAAAGCTTGAGAGATTGACGCGCTTGAGTTCGACTCCCTCAATCATCGCGGTAGCAAGAACTCCCGGTTCCATGTCAAGCAGATCATCACGCAGTCCTTCCACCCTTTCATGATCAACAATCCGATGAATCAGCCCTGACTTAACCTTATCGTTTTTCAGAATTTCAAACAATAAATCTTTAACCTGAAAAGTCCGGGTTACTTTTTCGAGCACTTTGCTGAACTGATTGTATTCTGATCCGGCCACACTCAGGTTCAGAATATCGCTGTAAAGCGCCTTCTGCACCATATTGGGGGTCATGTTTTCTACCTCACTTCCGGGGGTGTGAATCACCACACCCTCAAGCACGCCTATTTCCGAATTCATATCAATTGCCACTTGCTCCATAATGCTATTTCCTGTCAACAGATTGGTTTGCAAAGGTAATATTGTTTTTCAGTTTGGTGAAACCCGCTCTTTTTAATGCTGATTTGCCAAAAACAAGCTTAAAAACCGGTTCTTCGAGGGCATCCCAGGTTTCACGGCTCCATTCAATCCACTCGCCTGAAGGTTCAAACCGCGGCTGATTGTGCTGAAGTGAGCTTCGGTTCCACGGACAAACATCCTGACAAATATCACAACCAAAAACCCATGATTCCATCGATCCTGCGAATGCCTGAGGAATCTCATCTTTCAGTTCTATGGTAAGGTAGGAGATGCAACGCGAGGCATCAAGTTGCCGGGGTCCGGTTATAGCTCCGGTCGGGCAGGCATCGATACAGCGGGTGCAGTCGCCGCAATAATTTCCTCCGAAAGGAGCATCGTATTCAAGTTCAAGGTCGGTAATTATTTCTGCGATAAAAAAGAAGGAACCGTTGCGTCGGGTGATCATCATTGTGTTTTTTCCGATCCAGCCCAGCCCTGAATTAACAGCCCATGCGCGATCAAGCACTGGTGCTGAATCTGTAAAAACACGGTAATTGATGTCGCCGGCTTCTGCTTTCAGCGAATCAGCCAATGTAAACAGCATATCCTTAATCACCGTATGATAATCTTCTCCCCAGGCATATTTCGAAACCTTATTTGGGGAGGTGTAATTGAAGGCTGAGCCCTGGAAATAATTAACTATAAGTGAAATAACCGATTTCGCACCATCAACCAGCAGCCGGGGATCCAATCGCTTGTCGAAATAATTTTCCATATAAGCCATTTTCCCGTGACGTTCCTCTTTAAGCCATTTTTCGAGGCGCGGGGCTTCCTCATCAAGAAACCGGGCTTTGCTGATGCCACAAAAGGAGAACCCAAGCTCAGAAGCCTTTTCCTTGATAAACGCTGAAAGTGTGGCTTGTTGGTTCATGACTGGTTTTAAATAGAAAATATAAAAACCGGTTAATCAGCATAAGATGCTATCAATCAGTTAATCAACAAAAATAAGCAATTGTTTTAAAATAATTCCGGCTGGCTGCCTGGTCTGATTTTACCCAGATGAGAATATGCCATTGGGGTAACTTCCCTGCCACGGGGAGTGCGCATCAGATAACCTTCCTGAATCAGGAAAGGTTCATAAACTTCTTCAATGGTTCCGCTGTCCTCGCCAACCGCAGTAGCAATGGTGGTAAGACCAACAGGTCCTCCACGGAATTTATCAATAATGGTGGTAAGTATTTTATTATCCATTTCGTCGAGGCCGTTCTTATCCACCTGCAGAGCACCGAGAGCAAACTGAGAAATTGCCAGATCGATAGAACCATTGCCCTTTATTTGCGCGAAATCTCTTACCCGTCGAAGCAAAAGATTGGCAATACGTGGGGTTCCACGGCTGCGTCGGGCAATTTCCGAAGCGGCATCAGGCGTAATTGAAACCCGTAATATTCCACAGGACCGGTGAATGATTCGTTCGAGTGTGGCGGCATCGTAGTACGACAGGCGGGCATTTATCCCGAACCTTGACCGTAAAGGTGCGGTGAGCAGCCCGGAGCGGGTGGTGGCTCCTATTAAAGTAAACGGACTTAAGGCAATCTGCACACTGCGGGCATTGGGGCCGGTTTCAATCATGATATCGATCCGGTAATCTTCCATGGCGGAATATAAATACTCCTCAACCACCGGACTTAATCTGTGGATTTCATCGATGAAAAGAACATCGTTTGGCTCAAGGTTGGTAAGCAATCCTGCCAGATCGCCTGGTTTATCAAGTACCGGTCCTGAAGTAATCCGGATATTCACCCCGAGCTCGTTGGCAATAATATGCGAAAGAGTTGTTTTACCA
>Ga0351880_1161_pt1 | contig 15083 bp, 13 predicted proteins | sample BONcelFGM3001E13_FD_206766 | JGI IMG/M metagenome (GOLD analysis project Ga0351880, IMG submission 206766) | Enriched cells from coal bed in the Powder River Basin, Montana, United States - BONCAT cells FGM rep3 HSBNCT.FGM.300.1.E13 ...
AAATATACCCCACGCAGTGGATTGAAGATGCTTTTCGCATTGCCGTGGAAAACAATGTGCGCCGCTGGCGCTATATTGAAGCAATCTTAAAATCCTGGCAGGAGGAACAACGCGATGGAACCAATAGACGAGACTCTCAAGAAAATCGCCAACGATATGTCCAAGGCAAATACGGAGACATCGGCGACTACTGAAAATACCCCCCGCGGCCCAATCCTCCCCGGCGACCCCGATTGTCCCATCTGCGGAGGAATAGGCTTCATTCGCCGCGAACTGCCCGTCGGACATCCCGATTTCGGCAAACTTTCCATTTGCACCTGCCGCCAGCAAGCCGTCGCCCAAGACAACCTGGACCGCCTGTTCCGCTTGAGTAACCTGGACGCGTTTGCCAACATGACTTTTGAAACCTTCAGCCCCACCGGGCGCCATGGCCTTGGGGATAAGCAGGTCGCGTCGCTCTCTCTGGCATACAACCAGGCGCACTTTTTCGCTCAGGGCCTTTCCGGCTGGCTGCTCTTGATGGGCGGCTTTGGCTGCGGCAAAACCCACCTGGCCGCCGCGGTTGCCAATCATGCCGTTCGCGAGGGTGTTCCCACCTTGTTTCTCACCGTCCCGGATCTGCTGGACTGGCTGCGCTATTCCTATGGCAGCACAGAATCCAATTTTGAATCACGGTTTGAAGAGATTCGCAACATCCGACTGCTGGTGCTGGACGATATGGGCACCCAGAATGCCACCGCGTGGGCACAGGAAAAACTGTACCAGATCATCAACTATCGCTATATCAATCGTCTGCCTATGATCATCACAACCAATCAGGAATTGGATGAGATCGAAGGGCGCGTTCGCTCTCGTTTGGAAGACAAAGATCTGGTCAATAAGATTCAAATATTCGCGCCTGATTACCGCATTTCCACCGAAGAACAGCCGGAGCAGATGAAGCTCTCCACCCTCTACCAGCACAGCGAGCGCACCTTTGGTACTTTTAACCTGCGTGAAAAAGAGAACCTCTCACCAGACGAAAAACGCAGCCTGGAAAAAGCCTTTATTGCCGCCCAGGAGTTTGCCGAAAACCCGCAAGGCTGGCTGGTGTTGATGGGCGATTACGGAACCGGCAAAACCCATCTGGCTGCCGCCATCGGCAATTGGCGCGCGGGCATGGGCGAGCAGCCCATTATGCAAGAGGTTACCGATCTGCTGGATCATTTACGGGCCACTTTTAACCCGCGCAGCCCCATTTCTTATGACAAAATCTTCAACCAGGTGCGCGACGCGCCCCTGCTCATCCTCACCAACCTGGAGACCCAAACTGCCACCCCCTGGGCGCGTGAAAAGCTCTACCAGATTTTCAACCACCGCTATTACGCGCGGAAGCCAACCGTAATCACCACTGTCTACTCGATGGATGAAATTGACGCGCGCATTCGCAGCCGCCTGCTGGATGAGCGACTGTGCAGAATCAACAAAATCCTGGTGCCCCCCTACCATATCGGCCCATCCAATGCCGAAAATAAACGCGCCCCGCGCCGCTCCTCGCGCAGTACAAAGTAGACTCGTTCGCTTTTGAATTCACCGATTCATTGAGTTTTAATAAGGTGCGTTCGTTTTTGAACGCGCCCATAATATTATTTTTAACGCGTTGAGAAGACTTATTATTGCCCAACAGTAGGACCAAATTTACCCCCTAACCGCCACAATCGAAATTCCAACTACCCTGCAAGACCTGCGCCTTGACGCAAGCTGTTTAACCTCGTAAAATTAATACACAATTGAATAAGAGCTTATTGAATGCCTCTCCCCCGGATGGGAAGGCTGATAAAAGGTGAAACCGGTTTAAGTCCGGTGCTGTCGCGCAACTGTAAGGAGATAAAACTCCAAGCCAGGTCATCCTTCAATGAGCTGTTCGCCACAACCTCGCAGAAAGGAGGTGGGAACCGTGCGGTGGAAGCCCTCAATCGCAAAAACGGAAAATCCGACCTCCCTGTCCTCAAAGGCAGGGATTTTTATTTCCAAATTTAGCCACCAAACCACGGCTGCCAGGTGATAAACAAACAAAACTTTTATTGTCGTATTTACTTGATAAACCAAAACGAATAAGGAATGAAATTAATGAAACCCCGAAATTCAGTTATTCTGCTTGTGACGCTGTTTGCAGTGATACTGTCCAGCTGCGCGCCGGCTGCGCCTGCCTCTCCTACCCTCGAACCCACGCAACCGATTGTGGTTGCTGAACCGAGCCCTGTACCCCCGCAGCCGATTGTGCTTACCGACTCTCTCGGACGGGAGGTTAGCTTCACTCAACCTGCTCAGAAAATTGTATCCACCGCGCCATCCAACACCGAAATTCTCTTCGCCATTGGCGCTGGTGACCAGGTGGTCGCCCGGGATGACTTTACCAACTATCCTGAAGAAGCCGTCAACTTACCCACGATTGGCGGTATGAGCGGTTTTAATCTGGAAGCCATAACCGCCTTGCAGCCAGATTTGGTATTAGCCGCTGAAATTAACACACCTGAAGATGTCAAAGCTCTTGAAGATCTGGGTATTACCGTTTTTATGCTTCCCAACCCCACCGATTTGGATGGTTTGTACACCAACCTGCTCAATGTAGGCAAAATGACCGGCCACGAAGCCGAAGCAGCCGCATTGAATGAAGTCCTCAAAGTCCGCGTGGATGCCGTTACCACAGCCTTGGCTGGTGTGGAAACCCGCCCGGTGGTTCTGTATGAACTGGACGGCTCCGATCCTTCCAAACCTTGGACGAGCGGTCCTGGCACATTTATTGACCTTCTGATCAAGATGGCTGGCGGTGAAAACGCTGCCGGTGCAGTAGACAGTGCCTGGGTTCAACTCTCACTGGAAGAAATCATTGTCATCGACCCTGATTTTGTTTTGCTCGGAGACTCGATCTGGGGTATGACACCAGAGATGGTCACCCAACGCGCTGGCTGGGATGTGCTTTCAGCCGTAAAGAACGGCAATGTTTTGCCCTTCAATGACGACACCGTCAGCCGCCCTGGCCCGCGCCTGGTGGAAGGCCTGGAAGAACTGGCAAAAATTTTGCACCCAGACCTGGTGAAATAAGAATGCCAATCTTTACTACCCACCGCTTTTACCTTCTGCCATTAACCATTCTGGCAATCTGCCTGCTTGGCAGTGTCGCGGTGGGTAGTGTTTTTATTCCACCCAGCACAATCTTGGGTTTATTCGGCGCGCGCTTCAGCGGGCAGACCATTCCCGCTGAATGGCAGCCCTTTGCCGCCATCATCTTCGATTTACGCATGCCGCGTACCGCCCTGATTGCCCTTACCGGGGCGGCTCTTTCAGGCAGCGGAGCGGCATATCAAGGACTATTCCGCAACCCATTAGCCGACCCCTATTTAATTGGTGTCGCTTCTGGAGCCGGGCTCGGCGCGGTTCTGGCCATGAGCATGAAATGGTCTTACAACTTCTGGGGGTTGGTGGCGACACCAATATTCGCCTTTTTATCCGCGCTGCTGACCGTGCTGGTGGTTTACCAGCTGGCTCGCGTGGGAACAACGCTGCCTGTCACCAACCTCATCCTGGCCGGGGTAGCGGTCAGTTCATTTGCCACTGCCCTTACCTCATACCTGATGATCAACGCCACCGGCGAACTGCGGCACGCGCTTGTCTGGCTTCTGGGCGGCGCTGCGCATACCGGCTGGCAGCCAGTTTTGGCTGTTTTGCCTTTTGTAATCTTCGGGCTGGGAATTCTGTCCTGCCTGGGACACGCGTTAAACGTAATGCAGTTTGGTGACGAACAGGCCCAACAATTGGGCTTGCCGGTCAACCGCATCCGCTGGCTGGTGATTCTGGCCGCTTCGATGACCACCGCGGCGGCTGTTGCCTTTGGCGGTATCATCGGCTTTGTAGGCTTGATCGTGCCGCACACCGTCCGTTTGATCTGGGGTGGTGACTACCGCCGCATGATCCCGCTTTCGATTGTGAACGGCGCCACGCTTTTGCTTTGCGCCGATATTCTCGCCCGCCTGGTACTGGCTCCTCGTGAAGTGCCGGTAGGCATTATTACCGCGCTGGCCGGAGCACCCTTCTTCTTATGGGTACTGCGCCGCGCGAAACAGCAGAACTATTGGTGAAACCATGCTCAAAGTCAACAACCTCAGCGTATCTTTTAACGGCCGCCGCATCCTCAGCGATATCGACCTCCAGGTACCTCGCGGAGAGATTTTGGGAATTATTGGCCCAAATGGCGTGGGGAAATCCACCCTGATCCGCGCGATGAGTGCCGCAATTCCCCCGGAGCGCGGTTCGATCAGCGTGATGGGCAGAGATGTTACTTCCCTCTCATCTGCCGCGCGAGCGCGCATGATGGCGGTTGTGCCGCAGGCGCGTTCCCTGCCGCCTGCCTTCACCGGTTGGGAGACTGTGCTGCTGGGGCGCACTCCGCATGTCGGCTGGTTGGGTAATGTCTCTGCCCGCGACCAGGAGATTGCCAGCCTGGCAATGCGGCGAACCGACACGCTGCATCTGGCTGAGAGGCGCATCAACGAAATGTCTGGCGGCGAACAACAGCGCTTGTTGTTGGCGCGCGCCTTATGCCAGTCTGCGCCGGTACTGCTTCTGGATGAACCCACCACCCATCTGGACTTGAAATACCAGTACAACCTGCTCGACCTGGTGCGCTGCCTGGCACGCGAAGACGGCCTGACCATCATTATTACCCTGCATGATTTAAACCTAGTATCCCGCTACACCGACCGGGTGGCTTTGCTGGTGAACGGGCGGCTGGAAGCGCTGGACACCCCTTCTCGGGTGCTCAACCCTGGCTTGCTCAGCCGCGCCTACCAGCTACCGCTGGATGTGATCGCGGACCGCCGCAGCGGACAGGCGATGGTCATTCCGTCCATCTAAAAACAAGACTGCTTTTTCGACTTCGCGGTATACTTGGGGGGTATGCCAGTAAACACCTTATTTATTGACCTTGACGACACCATCTACCCGCCCCGCGACGGCATCTGGGAAGCAATTGGTGTGCGAATAGACAGCTTCATTCACCTCAAGTTGGGTCACGATCCGCTTGAAATTCCCTTGCTGCGCGAAAGACTCTTTCATCAATACGGCACCACCCTGCGCGGCTTGCAAACCGAATTTTCCATCAATCCATTCGAATATCTCGATTATGTCCACAATATTCCCCTCAAAGACCTGCTAACCCCCAACCCGGGATTAAAGGATGTGTTTGCAGCCATCCCCCAACGCAAATTGATCTTCACCAATTCAGACCGCAACCACTCCCGCCGCGTACTGGAGTTTTTTAATATCTTGCCATTTTTCGAGCGCATTATCGATGTCATGGATGTCGCTCCATATTGCAAACCTAATCTCAATGCCTTTCAATCCGCTTTGCAGTTGGCTGGTGTCTCGGACCCATCCACCTGCGCCCTGATAGATGACAGTCCGCGCAATATTCAGGCCGCCCACCAGGTGGGCATGTATTGCGTGCATGTTGGCCCGCCTGATAAAACCCCGCCCAGCGCGGACCGCTGGATCGCGAATATTGAAAGTCTGCCTTCTGCCCTGGCGGAAATGAGCGATTAAACAACCAATCGAATTCAAATCATTAACGAATCCTATCAGCAAAAACCAGCCAGGATCATTCCATGCCAGCCATCCAAATCAACCTATCACAGGCGCGCCGTTTCCTGCTTACTTACCAGGGCTTGTATCCGCCCGCGCGCCTGCAAGGCAAACATGGAATCATGGATTACATTCGCAAAGTAGGCTGCATCCAGTTTGACCCGCTGAATATTTCTGGCCATAACCACGAATTAGTGCTGCAAGCACGTGTAGATGGGTTTTCTCCTTCCGATCTTAAATCTCTTTTGTATGAAGACCGCCGGCTGGTGGACGGCTGGGATAAAATGATGTCTATTTATTGTGTGGAAGATTGGCCATATTTTCAGCGTTACCGCGATTACTACCGCCAGCGGTTTACCGCCCCCAACCACAAAGCGGCAGAGATCATACCCCAGGTTCGCGCCGCGCTTAATGAACGTGGGCCGCTTTCTTCAATTGATCTGGACATGGGTCACAAAATAGATTGGTTTTGGGCGCCCACTCGCGCCGCCCGCGCGGCTCTGGAGAGCATGTATTATTGGGGTGAACTGGTGATTCACCACAAAGTGAATACCCGTAAAGTGTACGATTTTGCCCGCCAATGTCTGCCCCTCGGCTTGATTGAAACACCAGACCCAAACCCGCGCGACGAAGATTATTTTTCCTGGCATATTGCCCGGCGGATTCGCAGTGTTGGGCTGTTGTGGAACAGGGCGGGAGACGCATGGCTGGGGATTTTCAAACTGAAAGCAGCGCAGCGCGAAGCCGCCATTCAACTGCTGGCACAGGAACAGAAAATCATCGAGGTGCGGGTGGATGAAATTCCATATACTTTCTACGCGCCGGCTGCCAGCCGCTCTCTGCTCGAATCCATCCCCATTCAGAGTGAGCCAAACCAAAATGAAGTATCTTTCCTCGCGCCACTGGATAACCTGCTGTGGGATCGGCGTATGGTCCAGGCTCTGTTCGGCTTCAACTACCGCTGGGAAGTGTACAAACCTGCGCGGGAGCGCGAATTTGGTTATTATGTGCTGCCAGTTTTATATGGAGAGCACTTAATTGGGCGTTTTGAGCCGCGTTTGGATAAGAAAACCCGCCAGCTAACCATGAAAAACTGGTGGTGGGAAGATGGCTGCCAGCCTTCAGATCAATACATGGCTGCCTTGCGAGAGGCCTTTAAGCGGTTTGCCCAGTTTCTTGGCGCCCGTTCCTTGCGCCTGGAGCCAGCCGCCAGCCAAACTCTTTGTATTGATTCGCTGGATATTTAATTTAAAAAAACCTTCTGCAAATATTTATTCTGATTTCATATTTGTGTGATAGGCTTTAAGTAATTAGGAATATACGCATAAATTCTTTGGAGAATAGTTGTATGAATACTCGTCGAATCCTTTTCATTTTGCTTATTGCAGCCCTGGTATTTTTCGCATTTCTCGGCGGCGCTTTCTCAGGATTCGCCTTTCTCGCTTACCAAAGCAAAGGTGAGGCGATTCGCATTGACTGGCCCGCCTTCTCCCAACTGACCACCCGCCAGGTTGAAACACCGCAAACCACAGAGGAAATCTTCGCCCCATTTTGGGAGTCCTGGGATATTGTTCATCAGGATTTTATCGATCAGCCAGTTGATGATGTTGAGCTCATGCGTGGCGCTATTCGCGGCATGCTCGAATCCCTCGGCGACAAGCACACCAGTTATATGGACCCGGTTGAGTTTGAACAAGCCAACCAACCGCTTAACGGCAGTTACGAAGGCATTGGCGCCTGGGTAGACACCACAGGAGATCGCCTGACCATCATCAGCCCCATGCCGGGCTCGCCCGCGGAAAAAGCCGGATTGCAGCCCGAAGACCAGATCATCGCCATTGATGGCAACGATGTTACCAATCTAACCCCCGAATTGGTTCTGCGGCAGGTGTTAGGCCCCGCCAATACTCAGGTGACCCTTACCATTCAGCGCAAAGATCAGGTTGAACCTTTTGATGTTACCATCACTCGTGCCAAAATTGAGCTGTTCAGCGTGTATGGTGAGATGGTGGAAGGTGAGAATATCGCCTATGTTCAACTGGTCACCTTTGGTGAACAAACCCATAAAGAACTGCGCGAAAAACTGGAAGAATTGCTCGCTCAAAACCCGGACGGTCTGATATTGGATTTGCGCTATAACGGAGGCGGCTATTTGGATACCGCCATCGATGTGCTGTCTGAATTTGTCCCAAAAGACCAGCTGGTGATGATTGAAGATTATGGAAACGGGGAACGGGATATGTTTTATTCTCGCGGAAATGGCCTGGCAACCGAAATCCCGCTGGTCGTTCTGGTAAATGAAGGCTCTGCTTCGGCATCTGAAATTACCGCGGGGGCAATTCAAGACCTCAAGCGTGGCCAATTAGTGGGAGTTACCACCTTCGGCAAAGGGTCGGTGCAAAACTGGATTCCTTTGACAAACAACCAGGGCGCGGTACGCGTAACCATTGCCCGCTGGTACACCCCCAATGAACAACAAATTCACGAGGTGGGCATCACTCCAGATTTCACCGTTGAAATTACTGAAAAGGACATTGAAGATAACGTTGATCCGCAATTGAATAAAGCGATCGAGCTTTTGAAAGATTAATTTCCGAATTGTACCTGCCGCGGCCCCTAAAAAAAGCCGCGGTTTCTGTTTCTGATGGGATTCGTTTTATTAAGATTTATTAATTGACAGTTCAGGGTCTGCAGTGTATAATTGACCCTCGCTGAATAAAATCGATGGGAGTGTGGTTATATGGAATCAAATGTAGCGGCGAACGAAGATCGCCCCGAAATCAAAGCAAAAATGCAGTTTACAGGTAAGGTTGTAAAAACCAGCCTGGCCGGAGCATTAATAGACGTAGGAGTTGGAACTCCGGCTGTGATGCACGTGTCGCAAATGATCAACACGGAAGACCCCAAAATTGTGGTGAATCGTGTTGATGAACTTCTTAAAGAAGGCGACGAGGTCAATGTTTACGTTCATCGCGTAAAAGACGACCATATCGAATTAACCATGATCAAACCGCTGGAACTGGAATGGCGAGAGATCAAAAAAGGCATGACCGTCAAAGGCAAAGTGGTTCGCCTGGAGAAATTCGGCGCTTTTGTTGAAATCGGTGCCGAGCGCCCCGGTCTGGTTCACATCAGTGAAATGGCCCATGGTTATGTCCGCCAACCTTCAGACATGCTCAAAGATGGCGACGAAGTTGAAGCCGAAGTTTTGGAAGTCAACCGCCGCAAGAAACAAATCAAACTGAGCATGAAGGCCTTACAGCCTGTTCCTGAAGAAAAAGAAGAAGCTCCGGTGCCAGCCAGCAAAAGCCAGCAGGCTTTTGAAACCGGCGAACGCGCCGCTCGCGCGCCGCGCACCAGCGCCCCACGCAAGAAACAACGCAAACAGCGCGAAAAATTTGACGGCGGCGAAATTTCCTACGAATTTAGCGGCACCCCTGAAGGCGAAACCGAACCAACCTTCATGGAAATCGCCATGCGTGAAGCAATGGAACGCGCCAAAAGCCGCAAGCAGCAGGCAGAACGCTCCAAACGCGAAAAAGTAGTCTCCCGCGAACAAGAACAAATCTTGTCTCGCACTCTCGAACAGAAGAGCACCGAAGAGTAATCTCTCGGGGAGGATGGCTCCCTGATTGCCATCACACCACAAACTCCCATTCGCTCAATGCAAGTCAGCCCCGATGAACTCGGGGCTTTTGCTTGGGTTAATTGCCAGAATATATTCCCGCCACCCCAAGTATCAGCAGGTTTTGGATTAAAAAAACCAAGCTGGGGCAATTTGATTGAGTCTGGCGCGCCGGGTTGATTGATCCTGCTCCTTCCGCATCACAATGTGTTCAGGTAAAGTCAGGATTGTTATTTTCATAGGCGAATAAAAGCCGTGCCTGAGTGGCGTTTACTTGACCACCAAGGTTTGAATCCATCCGCGGGTAGAAAACGCCCATACATGTGCTTTGTAAGAGCTTTCGCTGGTCAAACCAGGTAACTGGCCGCCAATGCTCATTCAAGTTTAAGATTCGATGGCTTGCAAACCCAACGAAGTATGGTAAACTAACTTTGTTAAACAATCAATTTACTTGCTTGTAAAAAAGCTTGACCGAGACCGGTAAAAAAAAACGGTACGCACGTCAGGCTTTATTTTTGGTGATTTGCTAATGAAAAAGCTTGTCCATCATCACCATTCCACCCAAATGAACCGACTCAACCACACGATGGGGAGGCGCCGGTAAAACGGCCCTCCCCGTTTCTTTGTAAAACCGGGGAACGAGCATTTATTATTGGAAATTGAGGAGATACACATGGAAACAAAGTACATTTTCTTTACCGGCGGTGTAGTCAGCTCAGTTGGAAAAGGCGTAACAGCCGCCGCCGTTGGCCGTTTGCTCAAAGAGCGCGGCTTTAAAGTCGCCGTCCAAAAACTGGATCCATACATCAATGTGGACCCCGGTACGATGAGCCCCTACCAGCACGGTGAGGTGTTTGTGCTGGACGATGGCGCGGAAACCGACCTGGACCTGGGACATTACGAACGATTCATCGATATCAGGCTTAATCATGTTTGCAACATCACCACCGGGCAGGTGTACGCCGAAGTGATTCAGAAAGAGCGCCGCGGCGATTATCTGGGTGGAACGATTCAAGTCATTCCGCATATCACCAATGAGATCAAGCGCCGCATCGGCCTGGTAGCCAAAACCACCGGCGCGGAAGTGGTGCTGGTTGAGGTGGGCGGAACAGTGGGAGACATCGAAAGCCAGCCCTTCCTGGAAGCAATCCGCCAGCTGCGCGGAGACCTGGGCCGGGAAAACACACTTTACATTCATGTTACCTGGCTCACTTACATTGGCGCAACCGGTGAGCTAAAAACCAAACCCACCCAACACTCGGTTCGCGAGCTGCGGTCCATCGGTATCTCGCCCGATATCATCGTTGCCCGGTCTGATTACCCCGTAGAGCCTTCTTTGCTTGACAAAATAGCCCTGTTTTGTGATGTGGAAAAACGCGCCGTTGTGCCAATGGTGACCACAACCACACTCTATGAAGTTCCGCTCTTATGTGAAGAAGTAAAGATTGGCGAATATATTTTGGAGCGCATGGGGCTGCAAGCGCGCCGCCAGCCCGATTGGAATACCTGGAAAACACTGGTACAAGAGATTCACCGCGAAAAGCCAATTGTCAAAGTCGCTCTGGTCGGTAAATACGTGGAGCTTCACGACGCCTACATGAGCGTGCGGGAAGCCCTCAAGCACGCCGCTTTACATCTGGGTGTGGATGTGGATATTCAATGGGTCCATTCAGCAGACCTTGAAAAGAACAAAGGCTGGGAAGGTGTATACTCCGCGGATGGCGTACTGGTCCCGGGCGGCTTTGGAAGCCGCGGTATTGAAGGCAAAATACTTGCCATTCGCCACGCCCGCGAGAACAATGTGCCTTATCTGGGTCTGTGCCTGGGCATGCAGCTCATGGTCATCGAATTTGGCCGCTACATTTACGGCAGTGACAAACCCAATTCCACCGAGTTTGACCGCACCACCCCCTACCCGGTAATTGACCTGCTGCCCGAGCAGCGCAATATCAGCGACCTGGGCGGCACCATGCGCCTGGGCTTGTACCCTTGCCACTTACAGCCCGGCACAAAAGCGGCAGAGGCGTATCAAGTGGATAAAGTGGACGAACGCCACCGCCACCGCTTTGAATTTAATAATGACTACCGCAAAATCTATACGGATCACGGCATGCTCTTCTCTGGTTTATCGCCAGACGGCAACCTGGTAGAAATTTGCGAACTTAAAGATCATCCCTTTATGCTCAGCTCGCAATTCCATCCCGAGTTCCTCTCCCGTCCCAACCGCCCGCATCCATTGTTCAGCGCCTTTGTGGCTGCTGTTTGCGAGCGAGCCGGAGTTGAAACCCGTGTGTTGAATACCTATCAGCCGGCAGATGAACAAACAGCCCAACCAGATTGAGATGGGGAACTGAAAGCCAGTTGGTGATTTTTTTCACAATATTTTAAGGTTTGAAAGCCAAACCTCCCCTGCGGGAAAAATGAAACCGTATTATACTTATTTATGAAAATCGGATAATCAACGGCAATCAATTGCCGACCGAAATAAAATCTTTACGAAGAGGTAAATAAATGGACACCACAATTGATATGATTACTGCTCAACAAATCCTCGACTCTCGAGGAAATCCCACCATTGAAGTGGAAGTTGTTCTGGCAGACGGCAGCTGGGGTCGTGCCGCGGTTCCCTCCGGCGCGTCCACCGGCATTCACGAAGCGCTTGAATTGCGCGACGGTGACAAAAGCGTATATCTCGGCAAAGGTGTTCTTCAGGCCGTTGAAAACGTCAACGAAGAAATAGCTGAAGCGTTGTTTGGCTTCGACGCCACCGATCAACGCGCCATTGACCTGACCCTCCTTGAAATGGACGGCACCCCCAATAAATCCAAATTAGGCGCCAACGCCATTTTGGGCACCAGCCTGGCCGTGGCAAAAGCTGCCGCCAGCGCCATTGGGCTGCCGCTTTACCGTTACATTGGCGGCGTGCATGCCCACGTGCTGCCCGTCCCGATGATGAACATCCTCAATGGCGGCGCGCATACTGGCTGGCAGTCTACTGACGCCCAGGAATTCATGGTAATGCCTTTTGGCGCGCCAAATTTCTCAGAGTGCGTGCGCTGGGGTGCTGAAATTTACCACTCTCTCAAAGGCGTGCTCAAAGCCCACGGTTATACTACCCTGGTTGGCGATGAAGGTGGATACGCCCCCGCGCTCAAATCCAATTCCGAAGCGGTGGAATTGATCCTCGAAGCAATCGAAAAAGCCGGCTACAAAGCTGGTGAACAGGTTGCCATCGCTCTCGATCCGGCCGCTTCTGAATTCTACGATGTAGATGACAAAGTTTACAACCTGCGCAAAGAAGGCAAGAAACTCTCATCCGAGCAAATGGTCGCGTTCTGGAAGAACTGGGTCGATCAATACCCGATCGTCTCAATTGAAGACGGCTTTGCCCAGGATGACTGGGAAGGCTGGAAGATGTTCACCGCCGAAATGGGCAGCCGCTTGCAAATTGTGGGTGACGACCTGCTGGTAACCAATCCGGGTCGTGTTCGCCGCGCCATTGAAGAAAAAGCATGCAACTCTCTTCTGGTTAAAGTGAATCAGATCGGTTCCCTGACCGAGACCATTGAAGCTGTTGAACTGGCCCATCGTGCGGGTTGGACCACTGTAACCTCCCATCGTTCCGGCGAAACCGAAGATTCCACCATTGCCGACCTGGCTGTGGCTCTCAACACCGGCCAAATCAAAACCGGCGCTCCCGCCCGCTCTGACCGCGTTGCCAAATACAACCAATTGCTGCGCATCGAAACCGAGCTTGGAGAAACCGGCTATTTTGCTGGTTGGAACGCGCTCAAACAATCTCATAAGTAATCTCAGCGTTACAAAGCAAAGCGCGCGGGGTATCCCGCGCGTTTTTTTTAATTAATAGTCCCACACTCTACTCAAACGTCCATCTTTAATTCCTTAAACCCCTGCTGGTAGGCTGACAGTATTTTTTTCGACAGTTCCTCAGGGCTAAGCGCGTTCGGCGGCATTTTGAATGGCACTTTATCCCATAATGCGGTTTTCACCGCTCCAGGACGAACCACCACAACCGGGCGTCGCAATTCTTTTTTCAGTACCTCAGCCAGTGCCTCAACACCGGCTTTGGCTGCCGCGTAAGCGCCCAAACCGGGCAGGCGCATGCGTTCGCTGACCGCGCCCAGGATGTATAATGGCGCTTTGTCTGCCAGTAAGGGAAGGCTGTGTTTGGCAGTCAGATAAACACCGCTCAAATTGGTTTGCAGAACGCGCTGCCAATCTTCACTGCGGGTTGTTTCAACCGGGCTGGAGTGAATATCTCCGGCGGCGTAAATCCACCAGTTCACTTCCCCCGCCTGCTGGGCGATCTCTTGCACGGCAGCCTGCACTGAAAACTCATCACTCACATCGGCTTCAAACTGCCATTCACCAAGCTCTTCAATCGCGTCCGCGTTTCGCGCTGTCGCGGCTACCATCCAGCCATCATTCTCCAGGGTTTTCACCAGCGCGCGACCGATCCCGCCTGATGCCCCCCAAATCAATGCCGTTTTTTTCATTTTCTTGCTCCAGTTCATCAATTACATCCAACAATTCCTGGTTTTCAGGAATATCCGACATGGAATCGCCGTAATGGGCGTAGCGAATGGCACCCTTTTGGTCGATTACGAACACTGCCGGCATTCTACCCAATTTAAACAGGTTTACTTCCTGGTAATAACGGTCGGCTACTTTTGATCGCACGTCAGACATACCGATAAATGGGATTTCATGCTCCGACCAGTAACGTTTAAATCCCAGCGGACCATCGGGTCCCATCGCGAGTATTTTCGCTCCACAACGATTAAACAAATCATAATCCTGACTCAACCTGGCCAGGTGCGCCCGGCAGTACGGTCAGACAAAGCCTCGCAGCAAGACCAACACAACAATCTCCCCGCGATAATCCGACAAACGAATGGTTTGATCGCGGGTATCCACCAATTCAAAGTCGGGAGCCATCACATTTTTCTGCATTTTTTTTGACATATTTATTTCTTACTCTCTCTCCAGGATCTGAAATTGGCTTATGAATGGACCCACCGCCTTCCAAAAAGCTTGTGGGCATTCCTCCTGGGGAACATGCCCGCAATTTTCCATGATCGCCAGGCTGGCATTAGACAGTTCATCAGCCAGCCTCATACTCTCCTCTTTGGGAACAATTCGATCATCATCTCCGCTGATAACCAGAATTGGCAAATCCATTTCGTCCAGCCGGTTTTCCACACCCGAAGGCCGGGAAGCGCGGGTAAACTCCCATAGCGCCGCGTCCCAACCCTCCACCTGCAGCGGTTTGCTGTAATTTTCAATATCCTGCTCAGTCAGCAAAGATGGATCATGCCAGGCCAACTCGATAAGTTCCGGACCGCGTGTTTGTATGGAGCGCGAAGCCAGCAGTCCCAAGCGGTCAAATTGCGGAAGTTGCAGCAACGGCCTGATCCATGCCGGGGTGCCTCCACCGCTGTAAATGGCCGCGTCTACCAAAACCAGTCCGCTCACTCGTTGTGGATATTCTAAAGCGGTATACACAGCCACTGTGCCGCCAGCCGAGTTGCCTACCAGAACCGCTTTCTCAAAGCCCAGCGCGTCCATTAACCCCAACACCAGTCTGGCTTGAAAATCAATTGTATATTGGCTGTTTGCGTCCAGCGGGCGCTCGGTAAGCCCAAACGCGGGGCGGTCGAAAGCGATCACTGTACCGTTCTGGGCAAAAAGCGGCATCGCTTTGTTCCACGAATACAGGCTGGAGCCAAAGCCGTGCAGCAGCACATACAATGGTTCTCCCTGGCCTTGAATTTTATAATGGACCTCCAAACCTTCAATTTCAATAAACTGGCTGTCC
>Ga0351880_1163_pt1 | contig 14849 bp, 14 predicted proteins | sample BONcelFGM3001E13_FD_206766 | JGI IMG/M metagenome (GOLD analysis project Ga0351880, IMG submission 206766) | Enriched cells from coal bed in the Powder River Basin, Montana, United States - BONCAT cells FGM rep3 HSBNCT.FGM.300.1.E13 ...
ATATCATTCTGCGCCACCACGCATCGCCACATCGCCGCCTAACCATACCCAACCACAAAGAGATTGCCAAAGGAACCCTCAAAAATATTATTCGAGAGGCTGGCCTAACTATCGAAGAATTATTAGAAGTTCTCTAAAGAGGTCTTCTGTTAGATAGAGAATCACCCCCATTAATCCATTGAGGAGGGTAATGTTTATGGCCACATTTCTGATGTTCGGCAAGTATTCGGCGGAAGGCGTTAAGGGCATCAGCTCGCAACGGACCAAGCAGGCGGAGGATTTGATCAAAAAACAGGGGGGCCAGGTCAAGGCCGTCTATGCCATGCTGGGCATGGCGGACCTGCTGGTCATCGTGGACCTGCCGGGGGTGGAGGCGGCCATGCAGACCTCCGTAGCCCTGAGCAAAATGACCGGCATCAGCTTCTGTACCCATCCGGCGGTGCCCGTGGAAGAATTCGATAAACTGATGGGCGGCAAATAGGGAAAGACTGAGTAATTGGGGGAATACCAGGGGGGTGGCCCGGCGGGTCGCCCCTTAATTTTCCTAAAATGTTATTATAAAAAAAACCGATATATATTTTATATGGTTTTCGGTTTTCGGTTTTCGGTTTTCGGTTTCCGATTAAAACCCGGAACCCGGAACCCAGAACCTAACACCTGAACCCTGAAACCTGAAACCTGACCCAAATGCCCGACCAGTTCCATTTAGTCACGTCGTTTACGCCCGCCGGCGACCAGCCCCAGGCCATTCGCAAGCTATTGGCCGGGGTGCGGGCCGGGCATCCCCACCAGGTTTTATTAGGGGTCACCGGGTCCGGCAAGACCTTTACCATCGCCAACGTCGTGGCCCAACTCAACCTGCCCACCCTGATTCTGGCCCCCAACAAGACCCTGGCGGCCCAGCTCTACGGCGAGTTCCAGGAGTTCTTTCCGGACAATGCGGTGGAGTATTTCGTCAGCTACTACGATTATTACCAGCCGGAGGCCTACGTCCCCCAGGCCGACCTCTACATCGAAAAAGACTCCTCCATCAACGAAGCCATCGACCGGATGCGCCACTCCGCCACGCGGTCGCTTTTCGACCGCCAGGACGTGATCATTGTGGCCTCGGTGTCCTGCATCTACGGTTTAGGCTCCCCCGAGGCCTACCACGGCATGCTCCTCTCCCTGGAGGAGGGCGCGGTGCTGGACCGCCGGGAGGTGTTGAAGAAGCTGGTGGAGATTTTGTACGAACGCAACGACCTCGATTTCCACCGGGGCACCTTCCGGGTGCGGGGTGACCGGGTGGAGATCTTCCCGGCCTACGAAGAGGACCGGGCCATCCGGGTGGATTTTTGGGGCGACACGGTGGAGGCCATTCGCGAGATTGACCCCCTCCGGGGTCAGACGCTCAAGCAGCTCAAACGCGTCATGATCTACCCCGCCTCCCACTATGTCACCCCGGACCTGGTGCGCCGCCAGGCCATGGCCGCCATCGAGGCCGAGTTGGGGCCGCGGCTGGACTGGTTCCGGGAACACGGCAAATTGATCGAGGCCCAGCGCCTGGAGGAGCGCACCCGCTTCGACCTGGAGATGATGAAGGAGTTGGGCTTCTGCCACGGCATCGAGAACTATTCCCGGCACCTGACGGGCCGGGCCCCGGGGGAGCCCCCCCCTACCCTCCTGGATTACCTGCCCCGGGAGTCCCTGGTGGTCATCGACGAGTCCCACATCACCATCCCCCAACTGGGGGGGATGTTCCGGGGCGACCGGTCCCGCAAACAGACCCTGGTAGACTACGGCTTCCGCCTGCCCTCGGCCCTGGACAACCGCCCCCTGTGCTTTGAGGAATTCGAGGCCCGGGTGCGGCAGCTCATCTACGTCTCCGCCACCCCCGGCCCCTACGAAGTGAACCACGCCGAAGGCCGGATCGTGGAGCAGATCGTGCGCCCCACCGGGCTCATGGACCCCCGGATCACGGTCAAGCCCGCCGCCAATCAGGTGGACGACCTCCTGGGGGAGATCCGGACCCGCCTGGCCAAAGGCGAGCGGGTGCTGGTCACTACCCTGACCAAGCGCATGTCCGAAGACCTCACCGAGTACTACCAGAACCTGGGCCTCAAGGTGCGCTATCTGCACTCCGACATCACCACGCTGGAGCGTATGGATATTCTCCGGGATTTGCGCCTGGGGGTCTTCGACGTGCTCATCGGCATCAATCTCCTGCGGGAGGGGTTGGACCTGCCGGAGGTCTCCCTGGTGGCCATCCTGGATGCGGACAAGGAGGGCTTTCTGCGCTCGGGGCGCTCCCTCATTCAGACCTGCGGCCGGGCCGCCCGGAACGTCAACGGCCAGGTGCTGTTTTACGCCGACCGGGTTACGCCCTCCATGGCCGCAGCTATAGATGAAACCAACCGGCGGCGGTCAGTCCAGGAGATTTATAACCGGGAGCACGGCATCACCCCGGAAACCATCCAGAGCCGGATTAAAGACGTCCTGGCCTCGGTATACGAGGCCGATTACCTCACCGTGCCCCTGGCCGCGGAGGAGCAGGTCCCCTACCTGGCGGAACGGCCGGAGACGGCGATCAAACGCCTGAAGAAGGAAATGCGGGCCGCGGCCAAGAAGCAGGAGTTCGAGCGGGCCGCCACCCTGCGGGACCGCATCCGGACCCTGGAGGCGGAAAACCTGAAATATGGTTGATTTTCGATTTTTTGCTTTTTATTACTCCCCTGCCTGATTATTATTCAATTTAGGCGGTACCTCCTAATGTCCCGACCCCAGCGCCTACAAAATGCTACCGGACAGGCCCGGGATTTTGGGGGAATAAAGAACCAGCAACCGGAAAGAATTTATGCCAACGGCTATAAAACCCGGTTACAAAGACTTCCCGCTGTCAGAGTCGCTCTCCTCATCTTGTTGCTCCTGGCCTGGGGGTGCGCCGGCCGCGGAATCGGCCATGAGACCTTGCCGGCCCGAGACTGGAACCCTCGCCAGGTGGAGCGCCTCCAGGCTCCCCCCGGGGGTAAGCTGACCTTTGCGGTCCTGGGAGACAACCGCAGCAACCCGGAGGTTTTTGAGCGCGTGCTCAAGGATATGGCCGGCGACCCCAGCCTGGTCTTCGCCATGGTGGTTGGGGATATGGTGGAGAGGGGCGCCTTGGAGGAATTTAACGATTTCTTCAAGCAGATCCAGCCGTACGGCCGGATGCCCTTGCTGACGGCGGTGGGCAATCACGACCTGGGAAAGGATCAGGACCTGACCCTCTACCGGGAGATTTTCGGTCCGGATTATTATTCCTTTCAGCTCCAGGACAACTATTTTATCGTCGTCAATGATGTGGAGTCTGCCGGGATCGGGGAAGTCCAGTGGGGCTGGCTGGAGAATGAATTAAAGCAGTCCCAGTCTTATAAAACCCGCATAGTGTTTCTCCATACGCCCCTCTTTGACCCTCGGGGTGGTGACAAGCGCCACTGCCTGCCGGAGGCCGCCGGGCGCCGGCTGGCCGCTCTCTTGCGGCAATATCGCGTCAGCCATATCTTTGCCGGTCATATCCACAGCCACTTTACCGGCAACTGGGACGGGGTCCCTTATACCATCACCGGCGGGGCCGGGGCGCCCCTCTATGGGACCGATCCCGACCATTTTTTCTATCACTACCTCAAGGTCACCCTCCAAGACGGAAAGGTTCACATCGAGGTGCAACGGATCAAAACCGAAAGGGAGCACTAGCCTATGACCGCATCGACCGATAGACCCATTCTGGCCCTGACCATGGGCGACCCGGTGGGGGTGGGACCCGAGATCATCGTCAAGGCCCTGGCTGACTCCCGGATTTACCAGGTGTGCCGGCCCCTGGTCCTGGGCGACCTGCCGGCCTTGGAGCGGGCCCGCCTGGCCCTGGACCCGGCCCTGAAAATCCATCTGGCCGACCGCCCGGCCGCGGGGCGTTACCAACTGGGGACCCTGGACCTCATGCCCCTGTCCCAGCTTGGACCCCGGGACTTGGGGTATGGCCGCCCCACCCCTGCATCCGGCAAGGCCATGGTGGGCTACATCCTCACCGCCATTGATCTGGCCCTGGCCGAAAAAGTCGCGGGCCTGGTCACCGCCCCCATCAGCAAGATTTCCATGAAGCTCTCGGGCTACGATTATCCGGGCCACACCGAGCTTCTGGCCGAGAAGACCAAGACCGCCGAGTTTGCCATGATGCTGGCCGGGGGTGAGTTCCGGGTAATCCTGGTCACCATTCACTGCGCCTTATCTGAGGTGCCGCAGCGCATAACCCGGGCAGGCCTGGTGCGGCTGTTTCACCTTGCCGCCCGGGCCCTGGACCGGGACTTCGGGCTGGCCGGGGTGCCTTTGGGGGTGGCGGCACTCAACCCCCACGCCAGCGAAGACGGCATGTTCGGCCACGAAGAAGAGAAAATCATCATCCCGGCGGTGAAAGAGGCCCAGGCCGCGGGGGTTGCCGTAGAAGGCCCCTTCCCGGCCGACACCCTGTTCTGGCGCCACCACCAGGGGGAGTTCGCCGCCATCATCTGCATGTACCACGACCAGGGGCTCATCCCGCTGAAATTATTACACTTCATGGACGGGGTAAACGTCACCCTGGGGCTGCCCATCATCCGCACCAGCGTCGACCACGGCACCGCCTACAACCTGGCCGGTACCGGCCAGGCGTCGCCGGACTCTCTCAAGGCCGCGATCGTCATGGCCGCGAAAATGGCAAAACGGCGGTTTGCCGTCCCCGCCGCATCCCCTTCCCATCGATGATTGCGGAGAGACCCAACCTGACATGAAACTGAGATATGTTCTCATCTCGGCGGTTTTGGCCCTGCTCCTGGTGGAGGGGTTGTTGCGAATCTCTTTTCCCTTGTTCTTTCCCGACAATTATCGGATTTACCAATATGACCCAGTTGCCGGATATCGGCTCAAAAGTTCGCTCCATAGCTTGGAGACTAAGGATTATCAGGAGGAAATCGTCACCAACCGGTTGGGCACGGCTAATTTCCAACCAGATTTTAGCGGTTATAAGACCCTGGTCTTCGCCTTGGGAGATTCGTTTCCCCAGGGCATCGGGCTGCCGGCCGACGCCAGCTACCCCTTTCAGTTAGATCTCCTCTTGAATTTAAGAGATGGCCGCTACGACATGAACTATGGCGTGGTGAATCTCGGGGTGGCCGGCTATGGTCCGCAACAGGCAATTATGCGGCTTAAAGAGTATGCTCAAAAAATCGGCGCACCCCGCTACATCTTGTTTTTGGCGTCCGATAACGATGTGGACGATGACCAGGTTTTCCTGGCCGGCAAGATTCACAAAAAGCTGGTGGACGGCAATCCCCGTTATTATCCCTTGCTTTCCCGTTCGTGGCTGTGGCTCAAATTTGAGACCGAGATCGGCAAGCGTTTAACCTACCTGGCTAAAATGAGACGCCGGCCGCAACCCATACGGGAAAATAACGCGGCATTGCTGGAACCGTCTTTCCGCGAATTGGCGGATTATTCCCGGAAGACCGGAGCCACCCTGATCCTGGGCTGGATGCCGATCAGGCTATCGATGCAAAAATCGCCAGATTATTGCTGGCTACAGGAATTCTGCCGGACCCAGGGTGTCCTTTTTGCCGACTGGTTTCCCATGTTCTGGACGGTTCGGGAGAAGATGCCGGCCCTGCCCTTCGAAAATAATCACTCGAGCGGGCATTATCGAACCTGGGTGAATTCCCTGATCGCCAGAAGCTTCGCTCAACATATCCCTTAGGCGGGATTCATGGACCGTCGGGCATCAATCAGGATTTAAAGGCCTTGAAAATTTATGGTGGGGTGATCGTTTGCCCCTTAAACTGCTTCCCGTTCCCGCACTTCCTTGATAACCCGCTCCACCAGGCGGGTTTCCTGCGCGATCTCCAAATCATAATGGGCTTGCAGGTTGAGCCAGAACTGGGGGCTCGTATGAAAATACCTGGCCAGGCGCAAGGCGGTGTCCACCGTGATGGCCCTCTGGCCCCGGACAATTTCATTGATTCTTTGCGGCGGGACATTTAAATCGCGTCCCAGTTTGTTCTGGCTGATTCCCAGTGGTTGAAGATATTCCTCCAAGAGAATTTCGCCGGGGTGCACCGGGGGTAATTTCTGACTGGTCATTATTCGAATAGCCTTTTCGTTTCTCGGCCGGACCGAGTTGACCGCAATCAAAAAGGGACATAATTATAGGAGAGAACCTGCGTGTGCGCCCTCAGCCAAGGGCGGACACATGGGTCCGCCCCTACGAGAAAATAGCCGATTGATTGCGATTTTGTAAATCACCCTAGAAATTTATAATGGCATGCATGACATGTCAAGCATGATAAAATTGACAAATAATTAAGCCGGCCCCCCCCCAATAAAGCAGGCGGGCACGGAGGCCCGCCCTACCATCAACGAATGTAGGGGCGGTTCGCGAACCGCCCCTACGATTAATCAGCATAAATGTCGGTGCCCGACTACCGGCAATCTTTGCAGGTATAAAAACTTTCCACCGGGTCGCCGGTGAGTTTGGCCCAGTGTTCCAGTTGGGCCTTGGGGGCGATGTAGTTGCCGCATTTGCTGCACGGCTGGAGTTCGAATTTCCGGCCCCAGACGGTGCGGATGCCGTCCTTTTCGGTGTAGGCGATGGTGTTGGTGGGGCAGATAAAGACGCAGGAGCCGCAGCCGATGCAGGCCTCGGACTGCTCGGCAAAGGGGGTGGCCACCCGCTTTTTCGGGGTGCGGAAGGCCATGGAAATGGCGCTCACGCCCACCACCTCCCGGCAGGTGCGGACGCACTGGCCGCACAGGATACAGCGGGCCGCCGGGTCGCCTTTCTTGAAGCGGGTTTCGTGAACGCCCATGGCCGCTGCCATCTCCTTGAGATGCTCCGCCGCGGGCGCCTGGGCCAGGAGAAGCTCCAGCACCATGCGACGGGAGGCCATGACTTTCTCCGAGGCGGTCTGGACCACCAGCCCGGGCTCGGCCGGGTAGGTGCAGGAATTCACCAGGCGGGTGTGGGGCGCGGCGCCGATTTCCACCACGCACAGGCGGCAGTGGCCCTCGGGCTTGAGTTCCGGGTGGTAGCACAGGGTCGGAATGTCGATATTATTGGCTTTGGCCGCCAACAGGAGCGTAGTCCCTGCCGGAACCTGGACCGGTTTGCCGTCAATGGTCAGACTCACTGAATCGTTTTTCATGACTCTACCTTAACTGCGTCGAATTTACAGACCGCGTGGCACATGCCGCATTTGATGCAGAGTTCCTGATCGATAACTTGCGGTTCGGCAGCTTCCCCGTGGATGGCGTCGACCGGGCACTCCCGGACACAGGCCAGACAACCGGTGCAGGTCTCGGGGTCAACGGTGTATTTCAACAGGGGCCGGCAGACCAGCGCCGGGCATTTCTTGTGGAGGATATGGGCCTCGTATTCCTCCCGGAAATATTTCAGGGTGCTCCTGACGGGATTGACCGCGCTCTGGCCCAGGCCGCAGAGGGAGGCGGCGGCCATGGTGTCGCACAGTTCTTCCATCAGAGGGATGTGCTCTTCCTGGCCATTGCCTTTGGTGATTTCGGTGAGGATCTCCAGCAGGTGCTTGGTGCCTTCCCGGCAAGGGGTGCACTTGCCGCAGGACTCGTCATGGAGGAAGGACATAAAGTAGCGGGCTACGTCCACCATGCAGCTGGTTTCGTCCATGACGATCATGCCGCCGGAGCCCATAATCGAGCCCACGGACTGGAGGCTGTCGTAATCCACCGGCAGGTCCAGGAACTGTTTGGGGATGCAGCCGCCGGAGGGGCCGCCGGTCTGGACCGCTTTGAATTCCTTCCCGCCCCGGATGCCGCCGCCCAGATCATAGACCATCTGTCTTAGGGTGGTGCCCATGGGCACTTCCACCAAGCCGGTGTTATTCACCGCCCCCACCAGGGAGAAGACCTTGGTGCCCTTGCTGTTCCCGGTGCCGATGCCGGCATACCATTCAGAGCCATGGCTCATTATCGCCGGGACGTTGGCCCAAGTTTCCACGTTGTTGATCACCGTGGGCTTGCCCCAAAGGCCGGCGACGGCGGGATAGGGCGGCCGGGGATGGGGTTCGCCGATATCCCCTTCCATGGAGGCGATGAGGGCGGTCTCTTCGCCGCAGACAAAGGCCCCGGCGCCCTTGCTGATCTTGACATCAAAGCTGAAGCCGGACCCCAGGAGGTTGGCTCCCAAAAGACCGGCTTCCCGGGCCTGGTCGATGGCCAGAGCCAGGCGCTTCACCGCCAGGGGATATTCGTGGCGCACGTAAATATAGCCCTGGTGAGCGCCGATGGCAAAGCCGCCGATGATCATGCCTTCCAGGACGGCGTGGGGGTCGCCTTCCATGACGGCCCGGTCCATGAAGGCCCCGGGGTCGCCTTCGTCCCCGTTGCAGATAATATATTTTACGTCCCCGGCTACCTGCCGGCAGAGGCGCCATTTGCGCCCGGTGGGAAAGCCGCCGCCGCCCCGGCCCCGGAGGCCGGATTGCTCCACCGCGTCGATGACGGCCTCGGAACTCTTGCCGCCCAAGACTTTCTGGAGGGCCTGATAACCGCCCTGGGCCAGGTAATCGTCCAGGCTGGTGGGGTCGATGAGGTCCATTTTGCCCAACACGATAGGACGCTGTCCCTGGTAGAAAGGCACTTCGGACTTGTAAGCCTTGACGGAACCGTCGCCGGGGTCCTGGTAGCAGAACTTATCCAGAATCTTGCCGTTGACCAGGGTCGCTTCGACGATTTCCGGCACATCCTCGGCGGTCACCTGCTGGTAGGTAATCCCCTGGGGCCGCAACATGACCTTGACGGCCTTGGCGCACAACCCCTGGCAGCCACTCTCCTTGAGGACAACGTTGCCGGCCAGCCCTCGCTGCTTCAGTTCTGCCTGAAAAGCCGCGGCGACTTCTTCACTTCCCATGGGCAAACAGCCGGGGCCGCCACATACAAGCACCTGTGGCTCCTGCGGATTCCGGCTGCTGAGAAGTCGGCCCCGGTATTCCTCCAGGTGGTTCATGGATTCAAACTTAGGCATATCCGTGTCTCAGCTCTTATGGTTTGTAAGGTTTCAAGATCTTAGGGACCTTGTCCACAGCCATGCGCCCGAAGTACTTGTCGTCAATCATCATCAAGGGGGCTTGGGCGCAGGACCCGAGGCAGCCCACGGTTTCCAAAGAGAATTGCAGGTCCTCGGTGGCATGACCCGGCTCCACGTTCAGGCGGCGCCCCACTGTTTCCACCAGGCGCTGGCCGCCCCGGAGGTGGCAGGCGGTGCCCAGGCAGACCCGGATCAGATGCTTGCCCCTGGGCTCCAGGGAGAACATCTTGAAGAAAGTGGCCACGCTATAGACCCGGGTCAGGGGAACATTCAGATGCTGGGCCACCACCTTCAATTCGTCCTTGGGGAGGTAGTTGAATGCGTCCTGAATATCCTGGAGCACGGGGATCAGGTCCGCAGCCACGCCCTCGTAACGGGACATGATGGTTTCAAGTCGTTGTGGATCGGTCATAGTCATCATCCTTCGCGCAGGTGCACCGGGGCGAATTCCGGAAAGGGCGACTGGCATTTTTCCAGCAGCAGCTTATACCTGGCCAAAGTCTGCTTCTGGATGAATTCTATCTCCGGGTCCCTCAGATGCCGGAACCGGCCCTGGGGTTTGAGGTAATCCCGGATGGGCCGGATTTTTGGGGGCTCCACGGTAAGCCGGTACTTGCCGTCCACCACTTCAAACAGCGGAAAGACCGCGGTTTCGGTGGCGAGCCGGGCCAGGCGCACCGACAGGTCGGTGGCCGACCGCCAACCCGTGGGGCAGACGGACAGGATACTGATATAAGCCGGCCCTGGGGTCTCTATGGCCTTTTTCACCTTGAAGTAGAGGTCGAAGAGGTATCCCGGGGAGGCGGTGGCCACATAGGGAATGCCGTGGGCCACGGCAATGGCCAGCATGTCCTTCTTCCAGGTGCTCTGGCCGAAGCTGCGCTTGCCGGGAGGCGAGGTGGTGGTCATGGCCCCGAAGGGGGTGGCGCTGGAACGCTGGATGCCGGTGTTCATATAGGCTTCGTTGTCCCAGCAGATGTAGGTGAAGTTGTGGCCCCGCTCCAGGGCCCCGGAGAGGGACTGGAGGCCGATGTCGCTGGTGCCGCCGTCACCCCCCATGGCCACCACCTTGGGCATGGGGCCTTTGAGTTTGCCCTTGCGTTCCAGAATCCTCAGGGCGGCTTCGATGCCGGAAGCCACTGCCGAGGTGTTCTCGAAGGCCACGTGAATCCAGGGGTTCATCCAGGCGGTCTGGGGCATGCCCGAGGAGACGATCTCCATGCAGCCGGTGGCGTGGGCGATGATGGCGTCTTTGCCGATGGCCTTACAGGCCCACCGCACCGCCAGGGCCTCGCCGCAGCCCTGGCAGGACCGGTGACCCGAGGTGAAGAACTCATCCCGGGGCATCATGCGCGAGGCGTACGTATCGAATTTCGTGCTTTCCGCAAATCCAAACTTTTCCATCAGCCTCTTACCCCATAGATATAGAATTCCTGGCTGGGTCCCTGCTTGACTTCGGCCTGGGCGTGCCGCACCAGTTCCTCAAAGGCCTCGGGCTGCACGTCCCGGCCCCCAGGCCCACGGTGTACCCGAGGATGTGGGGTTTGACGGCCAAGGGATACATGGCGCTGCGCACCTCCGCCAGGACCGGCCCGGCGGCGCCGCCCAGAGACAGGGCCCGGTCGCAAACAACGACGAGTTCCGCCCCGGCCAGGACTTGCCGCAAATCAGCAAAGGGGAAGGGCCGCCACAACCGGATTTTCACCAACCCCACCGGTATGCCCTGATCCCGCATGGCGTCCACCGCCACCTCGGCCACCTGGGCCAGGGAGCCCATCATCATGATAATAATCTTGGCTCCCTCGGTGCGGTAAGTCTCCACCGGCTTGTAATGGCGGCCGGTGAGTTCGCCCCACTCCTTCCAGACCTCCAGGATGGGGCCGTAAGCGCCGGTCAGGGCCATCTCGTGGGCCATCTTGCATTCGGTAAAAAGCTCCGGCATGGCAAAGGCCCCCATGGTCACGGGCTTGGCGGGGTCCAGCTTGTGGTAGGGAACCAGCTCCGGCAGGAAACGGTCCACGGTTTCCTGGTCCATCAGCTCATGAGCTTCCACCACGTGGGTGAGGATGAAACCGTCCATATTGATGATGGTGGGCAGAATCACCCGGTGGTCTTCGGCGATCTTGAAGGCCATGACGCTGTGGTCGAAGGCCTCCTGGCCGTTTTCGGTGAAGATCTGAATCCAGCCGATATCCCGGGCCGCCATGATGTCACTGTGGTCGTTCCAGATGCTCAACGGGCCGGACAAGGCCCGGTTGGCCACGGTCATGACGATGGGCAGCCGCATGGCCGAGGTGATAAACACGATTTCATTCATCAAGGCCAGGCCCTGGGAACTGGTGGCGGTATAGGTCCGGGCCCCCGCGGCGCTCATGCCCATGCAGGCGCTCATGGCGGAGTGCTCGGACTCCACCGTGACGAATTCCGCCTCCAAATCGCCGTTGGCCACCAGGGAAGAAAGGTGCTCCACGATGTGGGTCTGAGGGGTGATGGGATACGCCGCGATGGCTTCGGCCCGAGCCAGCTGCACCGCATGGCTCACCGCAATGGAGACTTCCATGCCGACTCGCTTCTTATGGGCCATCATGATTCCTCCACCACCATCTTGATGCATCCGGTGACGCACTCTTTGACGCAGATGCCGCAGCCCTTGCAGTAGGTGTTCATGTCGAAATAGCCGTCCGGGTCCTCGGAGATGCCGGACTCGGGACACACCGTCCAGCAGACGCCGCATTTGATGCAGCGCGTCTTGTCCCACACCGGGCGGGACGACCGCCAATCGCCGGTGTTGTAGTTCCGGGCCGTGCCCGGCTCGGTCAACACGCCGCCGACCTCAATCTCCTGCCAGGTTACCTGATCCCATGCTTTGCTCACGACCGTCGCTCCTCAATAGTGGTCTGCTCATAAGCCACTTTCAGGGCGTTGAAGTTCTTGACCGCCAGGGGCCCGAAGCGTTCCTTCAGAGGGGGCTCCATCGTCTCCACCTTAACGACGCCGGTGGCCCGCAACAGGGCCCCGATCATGGTGGTGTTGACGATGGGCACCCCCAGGACCTTCCGGGCGACCTTGTTGGCATCCACCAGGGCCAGGGTATGCTTAAAGCCGTATTCCTGGCGGATTTCCGCTATAGTCTTGTTGGTGTTAAGGATGATGATACCGTCTTCCTTCAAGTCGGCCGCAGGTTTTTGGATCGGCAGCAGGGAGGCGTCCAGCACCACCACCACGTCGGGCTTGACGATCTTGCAGCGGAGCTTGATGGGCTTGTCATCCACCCGGGAGAAGGCCAGCACCGGGGCGCCCCGGCGCTCCGGACCGAAACTGGGGAAACCCTGGGCGTACTTCCCTTCCTCAATGGCCGCCAGGGCCAGCAGTTCCACCGAAGTCACCGCGCCCTGGCCGCCGCGGCCATGAAAGCGGATTTCAATCATGGTGTTTTCCTATGTTAGAGAGAAGTTTTTTCATCCAGAAAGGAGAACTCGCTCTTTCTTGCCGATAATGCCGCCGAAGAAAATTTTGCTCTTAACTTTGAACTTTGAATTTTTCATGGCGGACGTTGCCCCACTTACACATCTGGCCTTATGATAGCACCGGCGGCCGGTTTGGGAAAGTCGGGGAATTTTCGATTCCTTTGTAAGAATTTTTCTTACTCGGATCTCTTTCCCATGATGACCCAAATTTTATAGTATCGAACATGCCAAACTCCAGCTTCAATCGCGCCGTATAAAGTAATGGAATTACACCGTCTTGAATCGGACGCCCCGGTCTCGGGGCCGCAGTAGGTCAACAGGAGTGTCAGAGAATTTTACAGCCTGTAAAAGCCCCGGGGTAAAGGGGTTGGGCCGGCTGGGCTCGCGGGCCGGCCTCTATTTTATGTAGGACAGCCGCCCCCGGCTGTCCATCCTTATTGATGCCCGTCATGGAGAGATTGCGCCACAATTTCGGCTCCCTCTACCCACTCTCTCCATAACCACGGATATTCATCTTCTGTGGCCACCAACCCTTTACGCACCGGATTCTCGCAAATATAGAGAACCTTGTTGTAGGTGCTTTCGTCTGAACGCAATACATGGTCAAAGGATTCGTCCTGCCAGACCCTTCCCCGTCGATTGAGGGCTTTGTTAACACTATGAGCCGAAGCTCCCTTGATGCCGCTCATGATTTCCGCCAGCCCGAAAGGGTTGCCTTCATCATCCTTCAAAGGAGTAAAGATGATGTGTACATGGTCCGGCATCACCACAATGCCATGAACCTGTAGTTTCACCCCATGGTCATGCAAGCAATGTCTTAAAACCACCTGCCGGGTAGGTTCGGGGAGAACCCACCGCTTAAAGGTGGCAAAGGTTACGAAAAGCGGTTTGTCTTCTACCTGGAGATGCGGTAGGTGGCGGCGGTATTCAGCCCTGGCCGGTTTGGCCGGCCTCGCTTGTTGACCGGGCCTCTGGACAGCCGAGGGCGGCTGTCCTACATCAGATTTCCGTTTCTTGCAGCTTACCCTAAAATTGATTCCAGTTGATGGCTAACGATACAATTAAAAATCTATATTTAGGGTTTAATGTAGGACAGCCGCCCTCGGCTGTCCGTCGCTCCGCCGGGAGTGGCGGAGCGACGTTAACCAAAAGGATTCTGCACCACCATGGTTTCTTCCCGGTCCGGGCCCACGGAGACGATCTGGATGGGCACGCCCACCAGGTCTTCCACCCGCTTCAGGTAGTTTTGGGTGGCCGCCGGCAAATCTTGTATACGCCGCACTCTCCGGATATCATCGGTCCATCCCGGCATTTCCTCAAATATCGGCCGGCACTTGGAAAGCTCCTGAATGGTGGCGGGGATGGTCTGGCGCCGGGCGCCATTCACCTCGTAGGCCACGCAGATTTTTACCGGGTTGACGCCCGTCAGGACGTCCAGCTTGGTGATGGCCAGGCCCGTGAGGCCGTTGAGGCGGGCCGAATCCTGCAGCACCACCGTGTCCAGCCAGCCGCAGCGCCGCCGGCGCCCGGTGGTGGAGCCGAATTCAACCCCGCACTCCACCAGGTGATCCCCCACCGCGTCCAGACATTCCGTGGGGAACGGTCCGGCCCCCACCCGGGTGGTATAGGCCTTGACGATGCCCAGAACATGGTGCAGTTGGGTGGGGCCGATCCCGGCGCCGGTGCAGGCGCCGCCGGCCACCGGGTTGGAGGAAGTGACGTAAGGGTAGGTGCCGTGGTCGATGTCGAGATGCGTCCCCTGGGCCCCTTCAAAGAGGATGTTCTTGCCCTGCCGCACCGCCTCGGCCAGCCTGACCGAGACATTGGTCACCAGGGGCGCCAGGCGTTTTCCCATCTCCAGATAGGGCGTCAGGATCTCCTCCGGGGTGAACGGGACGTCGTCCAAAAATTTTTCCAGATAAAAATTCTTTTCCGGCAGCACGTCGGCCAGATTGGCCTTGAACACCTCGGGGTTCAAGAGGTCGGCCACCCGGATGCCCCGGCGGGCGATCTTGTCTTCATAGCAGGGGCCGATGCCCCGGCCGGTAGTACCGATCTTGGCCTCCCCCTTGGCCCGCTCCCGGGCCAAATCCAGGCGCTTGTGATACGGCATGATGACCTGGGTGCGTTCGCTGATGCGGAGGTTGTCAGGACCCACCACGATCCCCCGGCCCTTGAGGTTATCCAGTTCCGTCAGCAGGACCTCGGGATCCAGGACTACGCCGTTGCCGATGAGGCACTGGGTGCCGGGATGCAGGATCCCCGAAGGGATCAGATGAAAG
>Ga0351880_1164_pt1 | contig 14719 bp, 12 predicted proteins | sample BONcelFGM3001E13_FD_206766 | JGI IMG/M metagenome (GOLD analysis project Ga0351880, IMG submission 206766) | Enriched cells from coal bed in the Powder River Basin, Montana, United States - BONCAT cells FGM rep3 HSBNCT.FGM.300.1.E13 ...
CCTTTTGATGGCATTGCGCTTACAGACCAAAAATTTTCATATGATGAAGTCAAACTGCTCGCACCGGTGATGCCGGGCAAGATCATTGCGGCAGGCTTGAATTATATATCCCATGCGCGGGAACTGAAAATGGAGCTGCCTAAAGAGCCGTTGGTTTTTTTAAAGCCGTCTTCTTCTGTTTTGGATCCGTTTGATGCCATCATTCGTCCGGTGCAGTCGAGCCGGGTGGATTATGAAGCCGAACTTGCGGTCGTGATCGGCAAAAAATGCAAAAATGTCTCACCGGAAGAAGCGGGTGGTTATGTTCTCGGGTTCACATGCCTAAACGATGTGACCGCGCGTGACCTTCAAGCGAAAGAATCGCAATGGACAAGGGCAAAGGGCTTTGATACTTTTTGTCCGATAGGCCCCTGGGTCGAGACCCAATATGACTGGCGGAACAAGCGCATAAGGGCGATCTTGAATGGCGAGTTAAAGCAGGATGCCATCACAGACGATTTTATTCACCCTGTCGAGAAGTTGATCAGTTACATCAGTGCCGTGATGACACTGAACCCGGGAGACGTAGTCGCGACAGGCACAGCAAGCGGTATCGGGCCGATGTCAGCCGGAGACACCATACAAATTGAGATAGAAGGCATCGGCATTTTGCAAAACACTGTGGCAGACCAGCAGGTATAACGATAAACTGAACTAGATGAAAAGGGAGACGCTTATGTATAAATCTTTAAGTGACAAGGTTGTTCTTAATAACGGCGTAAAAATGCCCGTTCTTGGATTCGGTGTTTTTAAAGTGCCTGATGACGATACGGCCCGCTGTGTCGAACTCGCCATCAGGACCGGCTACGAGAGTATCGATACTGCCGCCATATATCAAAATGAACGCGGTGTCGGTGAGGGAATCCGCAACAGCGGGGTGCCGCGGGAAAAGCTGTTCATCACTACAAAAGTATGGAATGCGGATCATGGATTTGAATCAACGCTGGAAGCTTTCAGCGCAAGTATCAAAAAGCTGCGGGTCGATTATCTTGATTTATATTTGATCCACTGGCCTGTGCCGCGGTGCGACAAATTTGTCGAAACATGGAAGGCGATGGAAAAACTCTGCCGCGAAGGCGTTGTCCGGGCTATCGGCGTGAGCAATTTTAATGCCGGCCATATCGACGAACTGTTATCAAAATGCGAAACCGTACCGGCTGTGAACCAGATAGAACTGCACCCGTGGCTGAGCCAAAACGATCTGTGCGCTTATCTGAAAAGCAAAAAAATATTTGCAGAAGCATGGAGCCCTCTTGCGCGCGGCGGCGAACTGCTCAAAGACCAATCATTGCTCTTAGTTGCAAACAAATACGGCAAAACTCCGGCGCAGGTTGTGTTAAGATGGCATCTGCAAAGAGACGTCATTGTGATACCCAAAACGATCCACCAGGAAAGAATGGCCCAGAACGCAGATGTGTTCGACTTTGCACTCAGCAGTGAAGACATGGCAACGATCGACCGGCTCAATAAGGATCACAGAATAGGGCCTGATCCGGACACGTTTGATATAGATGCCAACTGTTAGACGACACAAGGAGCAAGCATGGCTTTAAAGGCAGTAATTTTTGATATGGACGGCGTTATTGTCGATACTGAACCAGAATACATAAGAACAACAGCGTTGATGCTCAAAAAGTACAAGCATGATGTGGATGAATGCGACCTTGAAAAGTACAAAGGTATCGATTCGCTTGACATGTGGCAGGATATAAAAAAGAGTTACGCGCTTGAGGCATCAGCGCAGGAGCTGTTTTCTGAAGAAAAAGAGACAATAGAGGAGCATTACCGCAAAGGGGACTTGCAGGCGATCACACCGACTGCTTCTCTGATAAAAAAGATAAATAAAAAAGGATATAAAACCGCGGTTGCTTCATCGAGCGAGAAAAAAAACATACTGCAGGTGCTCGAAAGGCTTGCACTCTCACCTTATTTTGATATTGTCGTTTCCAGAAATGATGTGGACAAAGGAAAGCCTGCGCCCGATATTTATCTGCTTACAGCACGTCAGCTTGGCGTCAGTCCGCATGAGTGCGTTGTGATAGAAGATTCCATAGCCGGCACGCAATCGGCAAAGTCTGCGGGAATGAAAGTGATCCGTTATGTGGGCGAAGCGGCAAGTCATAGGCAAGAATGCAATGCTGACCGCATTGTCAACGACATCAGAGAAATCACGCTTTCTTTGCTGCGCGAAGTTGCAGCAAGTCATTAAATCACGCATGATTCCCAATAAAAAAATATTCGTTATTTAAAGCTTGCACGGTGGCTAACAATTATCTATAATGAATACAATTGAATAGGATTCACTTCAGGCGCCGCAGGATTATATGAAAAAAATCCTTGGCTTAATAAGGAAGAGGGGAAACCCCACGAACCCGTCGCTGTATGGTGGAGCTTGTTTCTAACGATGTCACTGGGAAACCGGGAAGGCAGAACCAAGCGAAAAAGCCTAAGTCAGAAGACTTGCCTGAATGTCAATACAAAGAGCCACGAGGATTTGGTGTTCGTATGTGCAGATAACCTTTATTTATTTGCTTAACCCCTGCCCTTTTTCTTTGTATTGATTCAAAAGAATCAATGATTAGAAAGGGGTATTTTTATGAACAAGACCAACAAAAAAACGCTTATCCTCGTATGTGCAGTGCTGGTTGTGTTGATCGCAGCCTTCGCTATCGTGTACACTCAGTGGCTTGCAAAGCCGGCACAAGGGCAAAAGGAACTCGTCATCACCACGACTTATGCGGACGGGAGCACAAAACAGATAAACCTCTCAACTGATGCAGAGTACCTGCGCGGTGCGCTGGAACAGGAAGGATTGATCGAGGGGGAGGAATCAGAATTCGGCCTATATGTGAAAACGGTTGGCGGGCAGACCGCAAACGAAGACAACCAGGAATGGTGGTGCTTCACAAAGGGCGGCGAAATGGTGGTGACAGGCGTGGATGTTACGCCGATCGAGGACGGAGACAGGTTTGAAATCACGCTTACCGTTGGCTGGTGAAAAAGAGCTGACGGCCAGAAAAGTTATCGCATTTGCATTCCTGGGCGCGATCTTGGTCGCCGCCCAGGTTGCACTTTCCTTCATCCCCAATATTGAGCTTGTGTCGATGTTTATCATTGTGTACACACGTGTATTCGGAAAGCAGGCTTTCTATCCGGTCGCTGTTTTTATCATCGTGCAGGGCCTGATTTATGGATTTGGACTATGGTGGCTCAATTATTTGTATGTGTGGCCGATACTGGTCGGCATAGCGTTGCTTCTTAGCCGGTCGCAATCTGTGCTGCTGTGGGCGCTCATCTCGGCAGCCTACGGCCTTTCTTTCGGAGCCCTATGTGCCATACCTTACTTCTTTATCGGGGGGCCATCGGCGGCACTTGCCTATTGGATCAGCGGGATACCTTTTGATCTTGCGCACTGCGCGGGCAATTTCATTGCCGGTTTGCTGCTGATGCCGCCGTCGCATAAGCTTCTTGAGAGGCTGTCAGCTGTTGTTTACAGAGGAGGCTGCACTTTTTAAGCCTTCAGTGTTGTCCGTAAAGCTTTTATCAGTTCCGGCAAAACACCTGCCAAGCCTTTCGGCTTTGTTCCATCGGTCTTTGCTTGAGAAATAACAAAGCGTTCCGATGACTGTAAAGAAAATGTTGAGGAACTTAAATATGAACATTTTCAACCCGATAAAAAGGCCGAGCCTGACAGAGTCATTTTTTGAAAATTTAAAATTGTATCGCGCCGCCACTTTTTTCGATATGACACACTCGATAATGCCCAATATGATGTCTATTGAAAAAAGCGCGATCAAAAGATAAGATACCTGGCTCCCAAGGATAATACAGAGCGGTGTCAGCAGGAAAATAAAACATGTCAGTGTGCCGAGAAAAAAATAATCGACCGTAAAGAAAAAGGAGATCCCCGGATTGAATTGGCGGAACATCTTGCAGCCATAGTTTACCGTGCAATCAATGAAGGCCTTCTGCCAGCGTATCCGCTGTTTTGTCAGGTTTTTAATGCCTTCAGGACATTCGGTGTAGCAAACACTTTGCGGAACATATGTCATGATAAATTTATTTTTTTTTGATTTTAAGAATTGATGGATTTTCAGAGTGATGTCCATGTCCTCGCCGACTGATCTGCGGTAACCGCCGAGCGTGATTAAAAGATTTCTTGCAAAGGCGCCGTAAGCACCCGAGATCACCACCAATGATCGGAAACATGACTGCGTGAATTTCTGCAGATAAAAAGCATTTAAATATTGCATGACCTGGTATTTGATCAGGTTTTTCAATCCGAAAACAAGGTTTTGTCTGGCACAGTCGCTGATGCTCTGCGTGATGTGGACAGTCCCTCCAGCCGCCACAACTCTTTCATTCTGAAACACTTTGTTCATTGTGCTCAGGGCATCTTCTTTGAGCATACAGTCTGCATCAAGCGTGATGACGATCTCCTGCCTGCAACAGGCAATGCCAGCGTTAAGTGAATCCGCTTTGCCCCCGTTTTTTTTGCTGATCACGTAGATATGTGGAAACACCCCGGAACGGTATTTGGCAAGTATGGGCTGGTATTGAAGACGAACATCCTCTTTTATTCTGGCCGGCATCAAAAGAAGATGTTTGCTTAAGATCTCAATCGTTTTATCTGCAGAACCGTCATCGATAATATAAACACGGTAATTGGGATAGGGCAGAACTTTGAGCGAATTGATGCAATTGAGGATCACGTGTTCTTCATTATAAGCAGGGATCAATAAAGCAAAGCTTTTATAGCAGCTGACTTTATCCGTCAAGACGGAGTGATTTTTGCTGTATAATGGATAAAAAATATAAAGTATTTTAAAGATCAAATAAAGCAGGAACATCGCAAGCCCAAGGTATATCATTCGTTTTCACTCCTTGAAAAATATTTCACATAATCTATGAGAAAAGTCTGCGGAAAGATGGTTTGCCGGTCGGGATCGCCCGGCCAGTCTCCGCCTACAGCGGTGTTGATATAAAGATACATTTTGCACGCCGGAATATGACTGTCTACCGCGAATGTTTCGATGCCGTCAACAAACCAGCGTATGTGCTGTCTTGACCATTCAATCGAGAAAACGTGAAAATCATCTATGAAACTCGTGGCTTTATAATTGTAGGGGTAGGCTTCTTTCTGGCCATCTTTTTCGTAGTGAAAAACATGCCAAAGGCTGTCTGGCTCATGGCCTAAAAACTCAACAATATCTATCTCAGGCAGAACATCGCCGGATGACGGCTTGAGCCAAATGGCTGGGAATATTCCTTTGCCATAAGGCAGCTTTGCCCTTATCTCAAGTTTTCCATACTGCAGCAGTTTTTTGTTGTCTGTGGTCACAGCACCTGAAAAATAGGTTTTATCAGCATAATTACTTTGTATTTGCATAAAGCCATCAGCGATGCTGACATTCTCCTCCCGGTAGGTTTGCAGCTCATTGTTTGCGAAAGGCTTAGCGCTGATAACATTCCAAGTTTTCTGCTCCAGTGATGTGCCGTTGAAATGATCTTCCCAGACAAGCTGCCATTCTCTGGAACTTTCAGTATTATTTGAACAAGAAGGTTCCAGCAGGATGTCCGTATCCAGCAAATCCGATAGCGTCACGCACTTTATCTGCGAGTTCTTTTCGTCCAAATAGGCAATGATTTCGCTAAAACTTTGCGCGTCATACTGTGTTGACAGCTCTGCCGGGGATTCCAGAGAATGAAACATAAGAACCAGCCACAAACCGTTTTCGACAGCCGTATCGATCCATTCCTTGACGGTTTGCGGCGATGTTTCGTTGGTGACCTCCATAAACCCGAGTTGATCCGGCTCATATATGGGAAGATAGTTAAACTTGCTCCAGACAGGCCTTGAAGTTGCGGCGTATTTTTTGATGATCTCATCCACATCATCATTGGTCGCGCAGTAGGGAGGTACAAAATGATCAGACGCACGCGTGAACCCTTTTGATTCAAGATATTGCTTACAGGCTGCGATCTCGTGTTCAGCTTCATCGGTTTCTATGTCCAAAAGATTCTTATGGCTGTAGCTGTGATTAACAAGATCCCACCCGCTATCATACATTTCCTTAAGCTGCGTTTCATTGCAAAAGCTGGGATAGCCGACTTGTGAACTGACGACTGAGATGATGCCTTTTAAGTTTTTAGCCCTCATTTGCGGATAGGCTTGGCTGTATGTTGAAAGCCAGCCGTCGTCAAACCATATACTGCAAAGAGGCTGCGCATCATAGGTGCTTATTTCTTCCATCGATACATGCGATTTTTTACCTTTGGCGGTTTTGAAGGCCATTTTTATCGTGCTGATCCTGCTCCAGTCAGGAACGCCTGAGCCTATAATGAAGTCTTTTTTATTGATCAACGTATTGTTTTTGCCTTCCGATAACAGAGGTAGCAGATTGCACTCAAAATAATTTGAATAACTCAGATCCTCCATGAAGTACACAACGGCCCACTCGATATCCTCAAAGCCATCGATATTGATATCAAAATATACATAAGACTGCAGCTGTAAAAACCCGTCAAACTTTCTTTGTATAAAGGCTTGGCTGTCTGTGCATGAAAACCTGAAAAGGCCGGTTTGGATGGCTTCATTTTTGGACCCTGTCCAAAGGTTTGGATCATTAAAATCGTCTATTTTTGTGCGGCGACCAAGTTGCTGTTCGAGACTTTTCAGATATGTTTGATGTGAGCCGCACAGCAGGGACTCATCATTATGAAGATCAGCAAGGGTTTGTTTTGTGACTGCTGAAGTATTATCCTGGGTATGGTCTTCTGCAAAAAAATAAAACTGAATATTCAGCAAAAGTGTCATGGCGATAACAGCGATCAACAGCAGTCCGGTCGTTTTATTGTTTTTCATTTGTGCACTCCTGATTCCAAAGTTTCCCCAAACAGATGAAAAAATAAACAATATTGGCGGTCCCTGCGAAAAACCACCAGCTCTTTTATTTGCGCACCCTGTGATTTTTTGATTCTTTTAAAAATATGTTTTGCAGCGCTCAAATATGTAAGATAAATATAATTATCCTATGTGCATATATGTGGTGACGGTTTACGGTTTACGTGACGCAAAGTTTTTATGTAGGTTGTACAATGATGTGTAACAATTAGGGAAAGAATAAAAACAAGGATTCCAAAAATCTGATAGAGTTGTAACTGCAAAAGAAAACAACACAAATCAGAGAAAGGAAACCTCAATGAAAACCATAAGACAAAGGGCGTTCTTTCGTCAAAGGGTATTAAAAGAAGTAACGAAAGGAACAACCTTAACAAGCATGGCAAGGTTATATAAGCTTAGCCGATCGAGCATATATCGATGGCAAGAACGCTTTGATGGAACAGTCGAATCCTTGTGTGAGAGAAGTCACAGGCCGTATAGCCATCCCAACCAACACACGCTTGAGGAACTAAAGCTTATCAAGCGAGTATGGGTCACAACAAAGGATCGGGTCTTGTATGCCTGCACTTGGTGCTGGAGACGAGACACGCATTATGTGAGAAAGAAATTTCCGTTTGAAATCTTGGGTATTCAAACGGATAACGGATCAGAGTTCACAAGTGGCGCTATTAAGTCTAGGTAGTATATCAGCGTTGGAACAATACCTGCAAAAGGGAAAAGTCGTTCATAAACGGATACGCCCTGCAACCTTGCGACATAACGGCAAAGTAGAACGAGTACACCGCATGGATGATGAGAGGTTTTATCCGAAAAGAACGTTCTATTCGGTCAAAGATGCTAACGAACAATTGCAGCGATATCAGAGATGGGACAACAACTTTTCACTACCGGTTTGGGCAGGAAATCTCCCCTTTAGTATTGGAGGGGGCTTTCCGCCCAAAGTGTCACAGATCAATTGGCAACGTAGAAAAAAACGGGTTAGACTATTGACAAAACTTTGTGTGGAATATTACAATAATTGAGACTACATAGCAATCTAGACGGAAAACCACTTGTCCCACAAGAGGTGTTCCTTACTCTTTGAGTATGCTTGAGACTTATCGTTTCACAGTCAAGGGTCTACATGTGCCTAAGATGCCCCTCTTGACTTTTGCCGCTAAAGCCTTGATGAAGACTCAATGAACTACAGGTTAATAAACAGGGACTCTCTCTTTTTGCTGAAAATGTAAAAAATGGAGGTAAATCTGTGTTCGGCGGTATTGTGTAAGGCGTCTGTTCTGAGCAGTCGGAAATTCTGCTGTATAATGAAATTGCTGTCAAGGAATTTCGCGGATCATAATATACCGACGGCGAAATGTGCCGTTTGTTACTTAAAAATTTAGTGATGGACAAATACAAATCAATAATGAGTTTGTCCATATATGGAGGAATATTAGGATGGAGAAGCCTTTGAAGAAAAAGGAAAATGTATATTTGGTAGTGGTTTTTTTTGGCGCGCTTTGGGGTATTTCGGAAGCGGCTTTGGGTTATGTTCTGCATCTCATACCTGTGCCTATATCAGGGTTTTTTATGTACCCTATTGCATTTTTCTTCATGTATGGTGCTTTTAAACGTACACAAGATGTTACAAGTATAATGGGCGTTGGCATTGTTGCCGCATTAATAAAGCTTGTTAACCTGGCGCTGCCGCTGTTGCCAGCTTATCATACACTGGTGCCTGCTGCTACTATTTTGCTTGAAGCATCAATGCTGTTCATTGCATATAGGGTATCTGAAAAGATGAAAATCAGACCAACTCTCAGCGGTATTGTTTTTGCGAGTGTAAGCTGGCGAGTTCTTTTTCTAGCTCTTCAATATGTACTGTACGGGGCTTCCTCTTATTTTTTCAAGAGCGGCACATGGGTTATTGTGAATTTTCTGCTAGTTGAGGGGCTCGTTAATGCAGGGTTTTTAATGATAGCAACAAGATTTAACAGTATTAACAAAAAGCCTAGCGACCGTAAGCATAGCATACGCCCGGCGTTTTCTTATAGTATCTTAGCGGTGTCCATCATAACGACAATCGCATTTTCGCTTCTTTAATAAAAAGAAGCGAATATTTACATAACCTATCCGGTTCAGCGTGCATCTTTCTGGGGTGTAATAATTGGAATCTTTCTATGAACATGTCCGTGATTTGTAAAAGTCCAGATATGGATACTATGTTAGTAACTGTTACCGGAAAAAAGGCTAAAGGCCAATAGTCGGCTAAAAAATAATATTTACTACAGGCGGTATGAAAAGGGGCTACGCCAAAGTGGGAACGATTGAACGTACTGCCTGTAAAAATGGAGAACCTATCAATCTTTGTGCCAGTTTCAAACTTGGGAATCAACAGCCAAAACAAAGTGTGGCGCCAGCGGCTCAAATCAGGCTCCGTCTCGCAAAAAGACTATATCGCCTGGCTGAAATCACATTACAAAAGAAAATATAAATAGGTGATGGCTTCATCTTCTCTTTTTATATAGTGCTCATCGTAAGATTAGGAGGCCAGTAAGTGCGCAAACTAAAAAAACACTTAAAAAGGGTTCTGTTTGTCATCCTGTCCATCTTTCTCTCCCTTCACATTATCCCGTATATGCTTCCGCTGCCAATTGATTCAGGCAAGTTGTTTCCGCCGTTTGACGAGAGCCGCTATATGGTTATAGATGGTATCAAATTGCACCACAGGAGCTGGTTTCCTGAAAGCCTTCATTCGAGCAGTAAATTTGTTCTTCTTGTGCATGGAATGGGCGGCTCCACATTTTCATGGAGAAAACAGGTGCTTTCCCTTGAGCAAGCCGGGCATATTGTGGTTTCTGTCGATTTGCCTGGCTTTGGGTACAGTGATCGTGCTCGCGGTTTTAAACACTCACAAGCAAACCGCGCAGAGCTTCTTTGGACATTCCTTGACCAATTTTCTCAAGAGCATAACTTTGAAATCGTTCCTAAATGGACGCTCATAGGGCACTCTATGGGCGCAGGTGTCATTACCGAAATGGCTCTTCAGCAGCCTGATCACACGGATTCGCTTGTTTTCGTAGGCCCTGCAGTATCCATACTCGAATCTCGCTTTACAGATTTGCTGCGCTATCCCCCAGCCGGCCGATGGTTTGCGGTGCTTATGCGCTATGTGTTTATTAATCAGCTGAGCGTACAAGCGCTTTTGGGTTCTGCCTACGGTCGGATCCCAGCGCCGGAAGAAACCACAGGCTACCTGATGCCTTTTTTATGGCCGGGCACTGAACACGCGTTTCTTGATATTGCCACGACAAGCACGCAAACCGAAGTTTCAGACCTGGAGAATCTGAATAAAACCTGCATACCTGTTTTGGCGATATGGGGCGAAAAAGATTCATGGGTGCCAGCGGACAATGCGGATGATTTGGGAAAACTCATACAAAACTTAACTCTGATCAAACTGCCGGATGCGCATCATTGCCCTATGGAAACAGCGGAAGAGCGCTTTAATGATTTGATTCTCAACTGGCTTGAGTGATTGAATTATTAATGGTTGCTCCAGCCGTTCACAACGCACACAAATAGAGCGCCCTGACGGACGCCCTTTGTATTTCATATTATAGATACCCTGCTGCTTACAGGTAGCCCACGACCATGTCTCCGATCTGCGTTGTCGAATAGCCCATCTTGCCGACCGACATGCTCTTGATGTCGTTCTTGACGGCCTTCATGATGGCATCTTCGATGGCTTTGGCTGCCTGCTCTTCCCCAAGCTGTTCAAGCATCATCTGCCTGGAGGCGATCGCTGCCAGCGGATTAATCACGTTCTGGCCGGTATACTTGGGCGCGGATCCGCCGATGGGTTCATACATGGAGACGCCCTGCGGGTTGATATTTCCGCCCGCTGCGATGCCCATGCCGCCCTGCAATACTGCGCCTAAGTCCGTGATGATGTCGCCGAACATGTTGTCCGTCACGATCACGTCAAAAAACTCAGGGTTCTTCACCATCCATATGCATGTGGCGTCCACATGCGCGTAACCGGTCTGCACATCCGGGTATTCTTTGGCCACTTCATAGAACGTTCTTTCCCAGAGGTCAAACGCATACGTCAACACATTGACTTAAGGATTGCGCGTTAATCAATGACCTTGATGGATAAGATGATAGGTTGGTCTTCCTTCTTTACCGTCCCGTTGTTATCCACTACTGGCGTATCCGCGCATATCCTGTCGACGATATCTATTCCGTCAGTAACATAACCGAAGGCCGCATATTGCCCATCCAGATAAGTGCTGTCTTCGTGAACAATAAAAAACTGAGAGCTTGCGCTGTCATATTCATTAGAACGCGCCATCGAGATTGCACCCCTGGTGTGAGACAGGGGATTCTTCACGCCATTTAAAGAAAACTCACCCTTTATCGTTTTGTCCGAACCGCCTGTTCCAGTGCCAATAGGGTCGCCTCCTTGCATCATGAATCCGGACATAATCCTGTGAAAGGTAAGACCATCATAGAAACCATCATGCGCCAAGCTAATAAAGTTGCTAACCGTAATCGGTGCGTTGGCTCCATCAAGCTCGACGGAAATTGTCCCGTAGTCTTTCACGTCAATAATGACATGTACGGTCCCGTAGGCTTGGGGCTTGACCTCATCGGATTGTTGTCCTGGCCCGTTTGGTTTTGCGCAACCAGCCGACAATACAAGTAATATAAAAAACATGACACATACAATTTTTTTCATTATTATTTCCTCCTGTTTAATACATTTATTATACTGTAGAAGACTCATGAAAACTAGATTATCGGTATCATAAAAACAAATTTAGAAACCCCAGCTTGCCAATAATATAACGTCTAAGCAGGCAGAAAAAGCAAAATCCCGGCAATGCATCCTCCTTTCCCATCACTTTTTGCATGACATTTACTGCAGTTACCCCCCCCTTGACATATTGTTCACTAAAGTCTTAAATGAGTACAAGTAGATGCGAATCGGCCTTTTGCTTATTTCGCTTGGAGAAGATATTATGAAATTTAATGAGCCAAAATTTATTTATGGGACAGCTTGGAAAGAGAATGACACAGAAAGATTAACAGAGCAAGCATTGTTCTCTGGTTTTCGTGCAATTGATACCGCCAATCAGCGAAAGCATTATTATGAAGAAGCTGTGGGGAGAGGTATTTATAATTTTCTTGTAAAATCAGGCAAAGAGCGAAGTGGGTTGTTTTTACAGACTAAGTTTACATATGAGCGCGGGCAGGATCATCAACTGCCCTATGTCCCAAGCGCTGCTCTTCGAGAACAAGTATTTCAATCTTTTGCTTCCTCATTGAAACATTTGCAAACAGATTATCTTGATTCCTTTCTTTTACATGGGCCCATATCTTCATTAGGTATCCATCTTGAAGACATGGAAGCATGGAGCGCAATGGAAGAATTGTACGAACAAAAAAAAGTAAAAGCTCTTGGAATAGCAAATTGTTCTTTGTCACAATTACAGCAACTTTATGTAAATAGCATGGTGAAACCCGTTTACATACAAAATCGATGTTTTGCTCAGTTAAAATGGGACTATGCTGTTAGGGCCTACTGCCGTGAGAAAGGTATTAAATACCAAGGGTTCTCGCTGCTCACAGCAAACTCAAAGGAGATCACCAAAGATGCTATTGTTGAGATTGCGCAGAAATATAAGAAAACGATCCCCCAAATAACATTTCGTTTTTGTCATCAGTTGGGTATTATTTGCTTAACAGGCACCTCGAACAAAGAGCATATGATAGACGATTTGAATATTCATTCTTTCGCGCTTACACCAAATGAAATGCACTTAATAGAACAAATCGGTATCTAGAGCTTGCTCACGCTGTCCCATTCGCACCAAGCTTTGTATGCCATTTGTATGCCCCCCGGAACGTTTTAATACAGCTTTAGGCCGTCAATGGCCGCAGGGTGCAATTAGCCTCCACTAATGGCATTACATTGGGCGCCGATCTTGAGAACCTAAAGCCAGTCGGATAGACAGGGGGCAGCCACTTTGACGGCTGCCCCTCGGTTAACCAATAAGCTTTGTTGGTACCAATCTATCAGATGTCGTATTGCTGGCTCCGTCTTTTTACGAGGAATGCCAACAGCCAGGTAAGAAAGCCTGCAGGAATGATCAGCAGCAGCCACCACATCCAGCCGTAGCTTGCGCCCGCCGCCGGGAGCGCCTCCGGGTCAATGTCAACGGCTCCATCTGCGGGATCGGCTGGTTCCTGCGTATCTCCTGTCGCTGGGATCACTTCCTCAGGTATGGTCTCGATCTCTCTGAACACCGCGAAAATTTCTGTATCCGCACCCATGAAGGTAAAGCTAATGGAGTTTCCATTCGCATCCTGCCAACCGACAAATTCAAAACCATCGGCAGGTGTGACTCTTACAGTTGCAAGCGATATCGTGTCGCCTTCATCATAAGTTCCAGAACTAAGGCCAACAGTGCCCTGCCCCACTATGGTCACTCTGAGCACATACGTCGGAACAACTTCCTCCGAAATCACCAGCCGACCAATCGCACTGCCCTCGAAATTGTTGTCATCGACTGTGCCAATAACAGTATACCCTCCAACCTCGCGCGGCGCCCTGTCGGAACCGTCATAGGTCAACGAGACGTTTAGCCCTTCGGGATCTGTGACAGCTGTTACAGCTTTTCTGTTGCCGTCATACGTTCGCCTTAAACCCTGCAGCGCAACCTCAGCTTCGGCCTTGTTTATGACTATCTGGACCGAACCGCTGGCCTGATTGTGATTGTTATCGCCTTCAAATGTCCAATTGGCTGTGCCGCCAGGCACATTCGCGAACGCCGCGCCGAGATTGAGCTTGTCAGTCAGTACTTTTCCTTCTGCACCTAATGCCCATCCTGTTGCGCCCTGTGCATTGCCGTCATATGTCACAGTTTTGCCGGTCACGCTGATTATAGCGTCGGCTTTGTTGATCACGATCTCCACCGAACCGCTGGCATTATTGTGATTGCCGTCACCCGGGAAAGTCCAGTTCGCCGTGCCTCCGGGAGCATTGTTGAATGTGCCTCCAAGACTGAGCAGCGCGCTCATATCTTCGCCATCTGCGCCCGTTGCTGTCCCTTCCGCGCCGTGCGCTAAGCCGCTGTACGTCACAGTTTTGCCGACCACGCTGATCGTGGCATCCGCTTTGTCAATGACAAGTTCTTTTGCCACAGTGCCTTCGTAGTTGTCATCATCTATCGTGACGTCCACATCGTATTCGCCCGCGTTGGTCGGCGGTACGGTTAAGCCGTCATATGTGATGTTGTATGACAAACCTACAGGATTCGTCGTTACCGTTACGCTCTTTGGCGTACCGTCATATGTTTGCTCCAAATCGTTCAGCGTTACCGTGACAGATGCTTTGTTGACCGTGAGCGTCGCCGGATTTGTTTCGGCCGAACCTGCATCATTAGTGAACACTGCGCGGTATTGATTGCCGCTCATAGCGACATTGGGCTTTATCAGCGTCAATGTCGCACTGGTAGCCCCGGAAATGTCGGCCCAATCGCCGTCCATTATTTTAACCTGCCAACTCACATCAGGCGTCGGGTCGCCGGTCGCGGCCGCCGTAAATTCAGCATCCTGCCCATAAGTCACGGTTTCATTGTTTGGATCATTAGTGACTGTTGGGGCTGTTTGAGCCGGGGGCAAATTATAGGTGATTCTTATCAGTCCATTGCCTCCACGAGTTCCGGAATTGCCGGTACCACCTAATCTCCACGAGCCGCCGCCGCCACCGCCATAGTTGCTTCCGTC
>Ga0351880_1165_pt1 | contig 14710 bp, 16 predicted proteins | sample BONcelFGM3001E13_FD_206766 | JGI IMG/M metagenome (GOLD analysis project Ga0351880, IMG submission 206766) | Enriched cells from coal bed in the Powder River Basin, Montana, United States - BONCAT cells FGM rep3 HSBNCT.FGM.300.1.E13 ...
CAGCTGCTGAAAACATCCAGCATCTCGAGCTGCGATTTACACCAGTTGCCCTGGCACGCGCGCAAGGTTACCCCCTTTCCGAAGTGATGGATTGGGTGATATCAAGCGCGCAACAGGCAGCCCGCCAGTTCCACATTTCAATCAGCCTGATCGCTTCTGTCAACCGTCACGAGTCCGTTCAGCTTGCACAAGAAGTTGCTAGACTGGCAATGGAGCGCGGACCAAGCGGTATTGCCGGCCTGGACCTGGCAGGAAACGAAGCTGAATTTCCCGCGCTGCAATTTGCGGGAATCTTGCACGAAGCCCAAAAAAGCGGATTAAAAATAACCATTCATGCTGGCGAGTGGGGAGGCGCGCAAAACGTACGTGAAGCAATTGAAGATCTGCATGCCGACCGCATCGGTCACGGGGTGCGTGTATTGGAAGACCCGCGTGTGGTAGACCTGGCACGCGAGCGCCAATTGCCTTTTGAAGTGTGCGTTACAAGCAATTGCCAGTCAGGTGTTTGCGCTTCTGTGCATAATCATCCCATCTGCCGCATGCTGGAAGCAGGCCTGAATGTAACCATCAACACCGATGACCCCGGCATATCCAACATCACCCTCTCCAGCGAATACCAGCTGCTGTCCGAGTCGCTTGGCTTTTCCACCACCCAGCTGCGAGAACGCGTATTGGCAGCCGTGGACGCGAGTTTTTTGACTGCCAACCAAAAGCAAGCCCTGCATGCCAAACTGGCATCGCAATTTCAGATTGAGAATTAACCCGGATTACAAAGGACAATACGACCATGCACATATTGGTAACCAACGATGATGGAATTGAAGCACCCGGTTTATTAGCCCTGGCTCAGGCAGTTTTGCCGCTTGGCAAGGTAAGCATTGTCGCCCCCGACCATAATTGGTCCATGTGCGGCCACGTCAAAACGATTCACCGCCGTCTGCCAATCACTGAAACCAGCCTCGCTGATGGTACACCAGCCATCGCCACCGGTGGCGCGCCTTCAGACTGTGTCGCAATGGCTATCATGGGGTTGCTGCCCGAACCCGTGGACCTGGTTGTTTCAGGATTCAACCCATACGCCAACATAGGTCACGACCTGACCTATTCCGGTACGGTCACCGCCGCCATGGAAGCGGTCATCTGCGGCGTTCCCGGAATAGCGTTCTCTTTAGATGGAGAAATTATCGACCAGCTGGATTATTCCGCTGCCACCCTTGTAGCGCGGGAGGTGGTCATCCGCGCCCTGCGCAACGGTCTGCCCGCCGAAACCCTGCTCAACGTCAACATTCCTAACCTGCCCTTTGAGCAAATCAAAGGCTACCAGATCACCCGCCAGGGCAAGCGTGTCTATAGAGACGTATTGATTCATCATCCCGAAGAAAACGGCCAGCGTCACCTTTCCATCGGCGGCGAACCACCCGTGGGCATCCCCGAAGAGGGAACTGACAGCGGCGCGTTGGCCCAGGGACACGTCTCCATCACCCCGGTCCAACTCGACCTGACCGCCTATACAGCCATGAAGCCTTTACGAGAATGGGATTGGTCTGCATCCGCATAGAAAACACAAGTCTATCTGCTTGGTTTGATTTGGTTTTCAATTCTGCTATACTGATGTAAAGGTCATTCCTGGTTGCTTCAACCTCACCACCTATTCCACCTCAACCGAGAAAGGAGTGTATGACATGGATTTTTCCGTTCAACATTGGATGGTAGACATGATTGTGTTTATCGAGCCGGAGGCCACAGTTGAAGAAGCACTGGCAGTGATGCGGCGCCGCTATATTCACAGCTTAATTGTCAAAAAACCACACGGCGGTGAATACGGCATTATCACTTCCACCGATATCAGCGATAAAATCATCGCCGATGAAGTCAGCCCTTGTGATGTAAGAGTGAAAGACATTATGAACTCGCCACTCATCACCATCGAAAAGGGAAAAAGCTTAAAAGAATGTGCCTTAATGATGAAAGAGCATCACATTCATCACTTGCCGGTTGTGGATGAGAAGAAAAATTTGGTCGGGATGATTTCAGCCACCGATTTTCTGGTCGCTGCCGAAGCCATGTGCCGCAAACCCGGAGAATTTCTAACATAATTGCTGGTATTTCTGTGACGTTGTATAGACGGTTAACATAGTACGGTGCATCAGGTATAATTATCGCCAATATGCACCGTAATTTGTACTTAAAATCCTTAACCATTCTGGCCGTGGGCCTGAGCCTGCTGGTTGTACTTTTCATCAATCCTGCTTCGGCACGCGCCGCGGATTCTGCTGCCAACGCGTATGACCTGATTGCGGCAGTAAATGGCTGGCGCGCCAGTGCCGGTTTGCCGCCCTATAACCCCGATGGATCTTTGATGGCTGCCGCTCAGGGACATTCTGAGTACCAGGCTTCCATTGGCACCTGGTCTCATGCCGGTGCCGGCGGCACTTACGAATGGGACCGTGCCGCCGCAGCCGGGTATGGCGGCGGTCAGTCGATCAAATGTGATGAGGCAGTTGCCATTGCCTCAACCTCAAAAGACGCGAATTATGTAGTCTATACTCTTTGGAATGACTATGACCACCGCGACCTGGTGCTGCTTAACCCTAACTACACAGATGTGGGCGCGGCTGCCGTGGAAAAAGACGGCCTGGTCTACTATACTCTGGACGCCTGCTACACCGGTGCCGGCGCGAGTAATGCTCCCGCGAACCAAAACCCCGCCACGCCAGCCGCCACCCGCCCGGCGATCATTGCCATTCAAACTTCCACACCTAACCCGGACGGTTCAGTCATCCATAAAGTGCAGTTTGGGCAAACCATGTGGGGTATTGCCATTGAATACGGCATGAAAATCACCCAAATCGCCGGAATGAACAACCTTGACCCTGCAAATCCAATCATTTGGCCCGGTCAGGATCTGCTCATCCTCCCTCCGGCAACCGCTACAATCACAGCTTCACCTACCGCCACCACACCACCGCCTACGCGCACGCCTAAACCTTCGGTGACTCCCACACCCACCCGGCCTACCGCCACGCCGACCCTCTCACCCACCCCCACCCAACAGCCCTTTCTGGGCGGCCTGCCAGTATTTAAACCTGACAACAGCCGTGTATTGGGCATCGTGATGATCGCGATCTGCGGGTTGGGCCTGGTTGCAGTTCTGATAGGCAGCTTGCGTTCCAAAAGCGGATAATCTATGTTTCTTCAAAAATCGCTCAGAGTTCAATTTCTGTGCCTGACCTGTATCCTGGTATTGCTGGCTTTTCCTCAACCCGCCCGTGCCCAGGAAGAACCACCCATGCCCAACGCGTATGACCTTATCGCCTCGGTTAACGCGCTGCGCGCCAGCCGCGGGTTGGGATCACTGAAGATGGACGGCTCTCTGATGGCTGCCGCCCAACAGCAGGCCGAAGACCTGGCGAATGGATCAGCCTCGGGACACACTGGCCCTGGCGGCACCAGCGCGGATGACCGCGCCCGCATGAACGGCTACCCCTTTTACGAAGGTATCGACGTGATGGAATGCTGGGCTTCCGCGGGGCGTGATACCAGTGTGGGAAATATTGTCTACGGCAGTTGGGGCGATGAAGTTCACACCAATGTGATGATCCACGCTTACGCCAAAGATGTCGGCGCGGGCATCGCCGCGGACGCGGACGGCCGTGTTTATTTTGTGCTGGATGTGGGCGCCGATTATTGGGGCACCGCAACACGCGGACGCGCCACCGCTACCACCCTGCCTGGCTGGATGATCACACCAGGCGGGCCAACCCTTACCCCCGCGCTGATCTTCCCAGTCTTCACTGCCACCCCGCAAGCCGACGGATCACTCAAACACCATGTCGAACCCGGTCAGACCTTATGGTCAATCGCCATTGCTTACGAAATGAAAATTGCCGAAATCACCCGTCTTAACGGCCTGGACAGCCAAAATCCGATTATTTATGCCGGTCAAGACCTGCTCTTGCGCCAGGCAGGCGTAAAACCGATTGCGGCTCAAGCAGATGCTGCCACCCCGCTAGCGGAAGGCACACCCTCTCAACTCATCACCACGCTGCCTGTTTCTCCGTCTGCCACAAGCACACCACAACCCGCGGCAACCGCCACGGCCGCATCCAGCCTGCTGACAAACACCCCAATACCATCATCATCACCCGCGCCTGCGAACCAGCGCCGGGTCATCGGCTTGCTCTTGCTTGTTTTTTGCGCGGGCGGCTTGCTGGCATTGGGCTGGTCTTGGTTTAAGCCGCGCTCCGCATCCTGACGAAGCTAGCGGAAAAGGTTATAATCAGCCACATGATGAAAATTTTCAACAGAAAAACTTTTCTGCTGCGCGTCTTGATTCTGGCGATGATCATTCCATTCGCCACCCCCCTTTTGTCGGTTCAGGCGCAAGCCAGCAGTCCCTCAGACTTAATCGCCGAAGTCAATTCCTTGCGCGCGCAATACGGCCTTGCCCCTTACCAGGTAGACAGCGGCCTTATGGCTTCAGCGCAATCACATTCCGATTATCAGGCCTCCATTCAAACCGGCACTCACACCCGCGCGAATGGTTCGTCTCCGGCCAGTTTGGGCTTTACTGAAAACATCGCTTACGGCAACGGGATGAGTGCCAGTGTGGCCGTGCGCTCCATCTGGACTGACCAGCTGCATATGAATACCATGGTTGGCTATGAAAGCGGTTTTGTGGGCGCTGGCGCCGCCACAGACGCGAACGGCACCGTTTATTACACTTTGCAGGTGCGCAGCACCGGCGGGTATGTGGCGCCTGTGATTCAAAACACACCGGGCAGCGGCATTACCCCGGCGGTCATCACTCCACAGGTCATCAAAGTCGCGACAACCAGCACCCCCAGCCCGGATGGGTCGATCAAACACAAAGTCGAACCCGGCCAAACCATTTGGGCGATCGCTCTGGCGTACAGCCGCAGCGAAGTGGAATTAATCCAATACAATTATCTTAACGCGCAAAATCCGCTCATTTACCCCGGGCAGGTCATCATCATTCAGCCGGCATTCACGCCTACGGTTACCCCTACCATCACCAACACACCCCTTCCGCCCACCCGCACTCCACGGCCAACATTCACCCCCAGGCCAACCCGCCCTACCGCCACACTGGCGCCCACATTCACACCAACCACCCCGCCGCTGGTTCCACCGCTCAACACCGGCAGCCGCCGCGCCATCGGCATCGGTATCATTCTGGTATGCGTCGCGGGTCTGGCACTCTCCATCCTGCCTTCAATGCTCAAGAAATAACCATTTTTCTTAAGAAAAAATCGTGTTCTTGCGCAGTTTCTTTTCGCAAGAACACGATTATTCATTTGGCTGCCCTCGGACGAGGAAAATTGCAGCAGGCTTCCATCCGAAAAAACACTCAATTTGAAAGCGTTTTTTCTTTACTGACCCGTTTCCTTCATATCATAAAATCTTCACCGCGCCACAATCCCTGTTCGGGGGCATGCGGCATAACCTCGCCATTCGAAAATCCGTTGCCATTGCCATTACCGTTTCCGTTAACATTGACTGCCAAAGCGGCCTGGCCGGTCTCCAATGCGCGCAGCTTCTTCTCCAATTTTTCCATTCGGCTCATCATTGCGGTCAAAGAAGAACCAATCGTATCCGGCAGCAGCTCATGGTGCAAGTCGGGGGAAACCGGTTGAGGCTTGCTGCGCATGACCACCTGACCAGGCACACCCACCACAACAGAGTTGGCTGGGACAGGTTTTACCACCACCGCGTTCGCGCCAATCCGGCTCGATTCACCAACCAGTATCGCCCCCAGAACTTTCGCCCCGGCGCCAATGACCACCCCATTGCCAATGTCCGGGTGGCGCTTGCCTTTCTCTGTGCTAACCCCACCCAATGTAACACCGTGATACATGGTTACATCGTTGCCGATAGTGGCGGTTTCACCGATCACCACCCCCATACCGTGATCAATAAAGAACCGCCGCCCAATTTGCGCCCCGGGGTGAATTTCCACCCCGGTCAGGCCGCGCATCAGGTTGGAAAGCATTCTGCCAATCAGCTTCATGCCATGAGTCCAAAACCAATGCGAAATGCGGTACCCCCAAATGGCTTGCAACCCCGGGTAAGCCACCAGAATTTCCAAAGTACTGCGCGCGGCAGGGTCGCGCTCGTATACTGAGCGAATATCTTCACGGAAATAATCAAAAAATTTAGCAATCATTAATAACAACCTCTTAATCTCGATCCAGGCCTTCAAACAGCGCGGTAGAAAGGTATCGCTCGCCAAAGGACGGGATGATCACCACGATCATTTTTCCAGCATTTTCCGGGCGGCGCGCCAGCTGCAATGCGGCCCAGGTAGCCGCTCCCGAAGAGATACCCACCAGCAATCCTTCTTTGAGCGCCATCTCGCGCGCTGTCGCGAAAGTATCTTCACCACTAACGGTGATAATCTCATCATAAATATTGGTGTTTAACACCTTCGGCACAAAGCCCGCCCCAATTCCCTGAATAGGGTGTGGACCTTTTTGGCCTCCAGAAAGCACCGGTGACGCGGCTGGCTCAACCGCCACCATTTTTACCGAGGGTTTCAGCGCTTTCAGCCGCTCACCTACCCCTGTAATGGTCCCACCCGTACCCACTCCAGACACCACTATATCCACCTTGCCGTCCGTGTCCCGCCAGATCTCTTCCGCGGTGGTTACCCGGTGGATCTGAGGGTTGGCCGGATTATCAAACTGCATCGGCACAAACACATTGGGGTCATTTGCCGCCATCTCTTCTGCTTTGGCAATTGCCGAACCCATGCCCCCGCTGGCAGGGGTTAAGATCAACTCCGCGCCAAACGCGCGCAGTAAAATACGCCGCTCTCGCGACATCGATTCAGGCATAACAATGACACATTTATAACCTTTTGCCGCGCAAACCATCGCCAGCCCAATCCCGGTGTTGCCGCTGGTGGGCTCAACAATCACTGAATTCTTGTGAATAAGGCCTTGTCTTTCAGCATCCTCAATCATCGAAAGGGAGATGCGGTCTTTTACGCTTTTTCCGGGGTTAAAATATTCCAACTTGACCACAATCTCAGCCAACGCGCCTTCGTTGATGCGGTTTAATTTAACCAGTGGGGTATTTCCAATCAATTCAGTAACATTTTTTGCGATATTCATAATTTACCTTTATGCCAAAATTTGTAATTAAAAAAGCTAACTGGCAAAAAAACGACAGCGAAACGCCGCCTGTAGAAACATAATCTCGTTTCGCAGGGCTGCGTTCCGCCGTCGTTGCCAGTTAGCTTGTTGTTATCTGTCAGTCAACCGAAGCGGAAGCAATCAGCCCCGCCTCAGACACATGCACGTCAACATAAATAAATTTCCTTGAATTATGATCATTTTTATATGATTTATCACAATTATATCTTGTATTGTTTGATTGTCAAGTGCAATTATAACGGATTAATCGCCAAATTCAATCATCTTAATAGTGGATGTTTCTGTAAAAAATTCTAAACCTGGTTTCCCAGAAAATCATTGTGAAATTTTTTGCAACCAACTTGAAATGGAATCGTATACTAATAATGAGACACAATTTATTTTAATCATTCGGGAAGGAAATTTGCAATGAACTCATCCAATCGATCCTCGCTTTCCGCGGGAATTTTGCTCATCCTGATCGGCTCACTCTGGTTGGCGGTCAGGGTTGTACCGGGCCTATCTGAGCTGATCCAGGTTCAATTTACCTGGCCGCTCATCATTGTTGGCTTCGGTCTGTTGATGCTGATCACCGGCCTGGCGGCAGGCAACGCTGAAATGGCAGTTCCTGCTTCATTCTTTATGGGCCTGGGTGCCATCTTATACTATCAAAATACAACCGGCAACTGGGGCAGTTGGGCTTACGCCTGGACGCTCTTCCCTGGTTTTGTTGGCGTTGGTCAAATTCTTGCTGGTCTGTTTAGCGGAAAACCCGCCGAAGGCTTGCAAGAAGGCTCGCGAGCGGTTCTCGTCAGCGCGGTTATGTTCTTGATCTTCGGCTCTTTCCTGGGCGGTTTGCGTCTGTTTGGCCCGTATTGGCCGGTGTTGTTGATCCTGGCGGGGGTGCTCATTCTCGTTCAGTCATTTTGGAAGAAAAATCAGTAATCTGTTTGCAACTGGAACACAAGTTTGGAGGAATCATGCGTAGAAGTAGATTATTTTGGGGCAGCCTGATCCTGCTGGCAGGCATCATCCTGTTGCTCGATTCATTGGGCATCTTACCCAATAATATTAATGGCTGGCAAATTATCTGGCCGGTCGCGCTCATCCTGGCAGGCGGTTATTTCCTGCTCACTCCGGTACTCTTCAAACACGAAGAATTGGAAGTGGAGCGCGTGGAATTGCCATTGGAAGGCGCGCAAGAAGTTGAACTGCGCCTGGATTACGGCGCGGGCTACTTCCACATGTCCGCCCTGGAAATGCCCGGCGCGCTGTTGGAAGGCTCATTTACCGGTGGGTTGGATCACCAACTCTCACGGCGCGGGCAAACCGCCTTTTTACGCATGAAACCCCGCCTGGTTGATCCCATTGATTGGACACGCTTCGTCGGCCACCGCGGATTTGAATGGAATTTCGGAGTCAGCCGGGACGTGCTTTACCGATTGATTGTCAACAGTGGTGCCAGCGAATCGTTGTTTGACCTGACCGACCTTCAGGTGCGTGACCTGGAAATCCACACTGGCGCAAGCGACACCAAAGTCAACTTGCCCAGCCGCGTGCCTTTGTGCCGCGTTTTGGTGGAACACGGCGCGGCCGCAGTGACATTGCGCGTACCTGCCGAAGTTGCCGCGCGCATTTCCATTGAAGGTGCCGCGATGGGTTCCAACATTGACACTGGCCGCTTCCCCAAATCCGGTAACGTATACCAATCACCTGATTACGAAAGTGCCGAATACCGTGCCGACATCACAGTCAAGGGCGGCGCTGGCTCAATCGATATTCTCTAATTTATTAAAAAGAAAGTGTTTTAACATGAAATCAAACTATTGGCGAGTGATTTTAGGCGTAATCCTGGTGTTACTGGGTGGGTTATCAATGGCACAAATCTTGGGGGTTTTCCCCGAGAGTTCCAGGTTCATGGTTGGTTTGGTCGCCCTGGCTTTCCTGGGTGGTGGCGCGGCTTTTCTGACTGTGTTTCTTGGTAACCGCAGCAATTGGTGGGCACTGATTCCTGGTGTTATCCTGGCCGATCTGGGATTGTTAATTGGCTTTTCTGAATTCTTACCAGGCTTTGGGGTGATCAGCGGTGCATTCTTTATGCTCGGCCTCAGTCTGGCTTTCTGGCTGGTTTACATCTTCGCTCCACAGAACTGGTGGGCTATCATCCCCGGCGGAGTTTTGCTTACTTTGTCTTCGATCATTGTCATCACTGACCTTGATTTTGATAACGGAATGATAATCCCGGCTGTCTTATTCCTGGGTATGTCTGCCACCTTCGCGCTTCTTGCCTTGTTGCGCGGACATGACTCTCAGGTTAAATGGGCCTGGATCCCGGCTGGCATTCTGGGATTGATGGGTATCTTATTCGCCTTTTCCGCTGCGGAGCTGCTTAAATTCGCGTGGCCTGTGGCCCTGGTTCTGGGTGGTCTTTACCTGGTTTTGCGCCCAATGTTGCGCAAGTAAGGAAAGAGAGTGTCTATTATGCAAAAAAAACTTTACCGCAGCCAGAGGGATGTCATCCTGGGCGGTGTGTGCAGCGGGTTGGCTGATTATTTTGGCATAGATGCAGCCATTATGCGCATATTGTTTGTGCTTTTTGCTGTAGCAGGCGGTCCGGGCTTCTTTGTTTACCTTGTGCTGTGGATCGTTATCCCTCGTGAAGATAAAGAATCTTCTGGCCCCCTGTTCGAAGGTGATGAGCTGGGCAACCGTGCCCGGGGAATGGGTATGGAGTTCGGCCAGGCGGTTAGGAAGCCGGACGAGCGAGCCTTGCGCTACCTTGGCATTGGTCTGCTTTTGGGAGGTTTATGGCTGTTTCTACAAACATTGAACCTGCCCTGGTTGTCCTGGATGAATACCAACCTGCTGTGGCCGTTGGCTTTAATTATCATCGGCGGTGTGTTGCTTTCACGAGCTTTTCGTGAAGATTAATTTTTTCGTAACAATCAATTTGAATCCATGTGGAGTGTAGTATATGAGTAACAATCAATTTGAATCTAAGCGGGAATATCATTCCAAACGACCCAGCTTGTTTGGCCCTTTATTGTTAATCGGACTGGGTGTAATCCTTTTGCTTAACACCCTCAACATCGTTGAAGGCGCTTCATGGCAAACATTATTAAGATTGTGGCCGCTGCTGCTCATCGCCGCTGGTCTGGATGGCCTGTGGCGCGGTGAAGGCTTTGTCGGCTCAATTGTGGTGATGGGTTTGGGTGCCATCTTTTTGCTTGCCAATCTTAATGTGCTGGGGGTTAGTCCGTGGGCATTCATTATCCGCTTCTGGCCGCTGATCATCATCGGCTATGGGCTCGATTTAATCATCGGCCAACGCGGCAGTTTATCCGCCATGATCAGCGTGCTGATTGGCCTCGCCATCGTCGGCGGAATGGTTGCCCTGGCTTTTGTTGGCCCACTCAGCCTCTCTTCTCCCCAAACCTTACAAAACTATGCTTTTAGCCAGACCATCGACAATGCCAACAGCGCGAAATTGTCCATCAAATCTGTAGGCGGCAACTTGTTCCTCACCTCAGGCGCTGAAGGACAAACACTGGTCGAAGGCGACCTGGCGCTCAATCCGCGCGAGACTGTCTCTCCACATTACATTGTGCAGTCTGACCGCGGCATATTCAATCTTGAAACGAGTGGTTATAATTTTGTGTACATTAATCGCTTCGATGTGTCAAATTGGAATCTGCGGGTCAACAACCAGATTCCTCTTGAGGTGCAAACCAGACACACAATTGGCAACCAGACCATCGATTTGCGTCCGCTGCAGGTTGAAGAGGTTGACCTGAAGAATGTTCTTGGCAATGCCCTGATCTACCTGCCAGAAAGATCCACACTCGAAGGAAATCTCTCCTCGGTTATTGGCGATTTGGCAGTGGTGGTTCCAGACGGGGTCGATACACGCTTGAAAATTGACACCGGAATTACTTCGGTATCCTTCCCAGACGGATTTATTCGCGAAGGCGATTACATTTACTCTTCTGAAAACGCCCGTAACAATCCCACCATCGATATTGACCTGGAGCAAACGCTTGGTTCCGTTCGCATTTCCCTGGCAGATTAACAACCAGATAGGCTTAATCGATCAAACCCCTGGAAAAAATCCAGGGGTTGTTGATTCCTTGTTAATAATTCAGCCTGACGCAGCCTGTTTGTTAAATAGGCCCTCCCACTGATTGAGGGGGGCAACCAGCAGAAGAGCTTACCTATATACTACCATTACGTATACGATAGCACAATTTACTTTCATTCAACTTTCACATACGTGAATCTGTTAAAAGTGGGAACGATTTTCAAGGGTTTAGCGTCTAGTGAATGTAAATCAACAAATCAATGCGCCGCGGTACGCGGCAGCAATCTACAGGAGGATTTTATGAAGCAAAAACTTTTATCCGCAATCGCAGGGATCGTAATGATCTTATCTCTGGCCGCGTGCGCTGTTCAGGCGCCTGCCGCCGCCAACCCTTATGGCAGTATCAGCCGCACCCTTACCGCCAGCGGAGTTGGCCAGGTATCCCTGAACCCCGATGTGGCTTATGTGTTTATTGGTGTGCGCAGCCAGTCTGAAGATGTGGCCGACGCGCTGAGCCAGAATAACAGCCAATCGCAGGCAGTCTCCAGCACTTTGCAAGAGCTGGGTGTAGATCCTCTGGATATCCAAACCAGCGCTTTCAATATTTACCCGCAGCAGTTTTACGGCCCAATGGGCCCCACCAGCCCCGAAGACCAGGGCACTACCATGTACATTGTCGAGAATACCGTTTACATCACGGTGCGCGATCTGTCGAAACTGGGCAGCATCCTGAATTCAGTGGTGCGCGCTGGAGCCAACACCATCAACGGGATCAACTTTGATGTCCTCGACAAATCCGCCGCGATTGATCAGGCTCGCAAATTGGCCATCGACAGCGCCAAAGCCAAAGCCCAGGCAATCGCCGCCGACGCGGATATCCAGTTGGGTGACTTAATCACCCTGAATGTGTATGAAAACCAGGGTCCCATGCCGCTGTACGAAGGCAAATATCTGGGTGGCGGGATGGCCGCGGCTGATGTTCCAGTTTCAGCCGGTCAAATGAAAATTCAAGTAAATGCCGACCTGATCTACGAAATCAAGTAATTCATATAAGATAAAATAAGAAAACGGGCTTCGTAAATGAAGCCCGTTTTTCGCTTTTTATCGGTCCCATTACAACAACACCGCCAGATAATAGCCAAGCGCCACTGCCCACAAAAGTGAATCCAACCGGTCTAAAAAGCCGCCGTGGCCTGGAATCAGCTGGCTGGAATCCTTCACCCCAAATTGGCGTTTCACCATACTCATTCCCAAATCTCCCAATGGTGAAAGAACGGCAACAACAGCCCCAATTACCAACCCTTTCCAACCCTCGATGGCAGCCACCTGGCTATGAAACAGGGTTGCCAACAGCCAGGTGCCAGGAACAGATGCCAGAATGCCACCAAAATAGCCTTCCCAGGTTTTTTTGGGGCTTACGCGCGGTGCCATGCGGTGTTTGCCAAACTGGCTGCCAATGAAATAAGCCCCGCCATCCGAAAGCCAGACCGAACCTAACACCAGCATTAACCACCATGTTCCATCAGGCAGGCTGCGCAAAGAAAGTATATACGCTCCCAACCAGCCAACATACACCACCCCGGCCAGATTGATCGCGAAACTGGAAGCAGGGTGTTCGCGGCCCATTTCGTACCGCACCACCTGAATGCCCATCGACCATAACGCAAACATCGCCAGCAGCAAATCACTGTAGGCAAATCCCCAGGCATGCCGCGCCAGGGTGAGCGCTACCACACTTACAATTAAAACCAACCAGGATGGGTCATACCCACCCTGGTGAAAAATTCGCCAAAACTCCCACGAAGCCAGTCCTAATGCCACGGCAACAAAGAGAGCAAAAGGCCACCCACCCACAACTGCCAGGCCGGCGATTAAAGGTATCAGTACAATGACAGATAGTAACCGTTTAGCAAGCATTCACCGATTTGCTGGCTGGTGCATCTTGCTCCGACAGCTTGCCGTAACGCCGGTCGCGTTGTGCAAACGCCACAAGAGCCTTGCGCAGTTCCTCCTTATCAAAATCCGGCCAATAGGTCGGTGTTACATACCATTCCGCGTAAGAAGCCTGCCAGATTAAAAAGTTGCTGGTGCGCATCTCACCTGAAGTGCGAATAATCAGATCGGGGTCGGGCATCCCGGCGGTGAACATATAATTGCTGATCAAGTCGATGGTAACCTCTTCCGGTGTCACCCCGTCTTGCAACATTTGTTTCACCGCGCAGACAATCTCATCGCGCCCGCCGTAATTAAATGCCACATTCAGCACCAATCGCTGATTGTCTTTGGTGATCTCAATCGCCTTAATTACCTTATTACGCAAATTTTCTGGCAGATCTTCCAAACGGCCGAGATGGCGCAGCTGAACGCCCTGATTGTTTAATTCAGGCAGCTCTTTATCAATCACCTCTGCCAGAATACGCAGCAACCCCTCCACTTCGTCCTTGGGGCGTCCCCAATTCTCGGTGGAAAAAGCGTAAATGGTCAGATACTGCACCCCAAATTCCACACAGGCGCGGATAATCCGCCGCAGATTCTCGGTACCTGCCTTGTGACCAGCCAGGCGCGGCAAACCGCGAGACTTGGCCCAGCGGCCATTTCCGTCCATAATCATCCCCACATGCGTGGGGACTATTGGTAAATCGTTTGTTTGATCTTGTGCCATGCTTGGTTCCAGAGGCGTTTAGACCTCCATCACTTCTTTCTGTTTGCGGTCGCCAACCTGTTCGATTTCGGCGATCATCTTATCGGTTAATTTTTGCAACTCATCTTCGCCGCGTTTCATGTCATCTTCCGAAATCATTTTTTCCTTTTCAAAATCGCGCAGGTCTTTGATTAAGTCCCGGCGGACATTGCGCACTGCCACGCGCGCTTCTTCAGTGCGGTTATGCACCACTTTGGCTAAATCACGGCGGCGCTCTTCGGTCAGAGGGGGCAGATTCAAACGAATGACCTTGCCATCATTGTTGGGGGTTAAGCCCAAATCAGAGGCCAGGATCGCGCGTTCAATTTGCTTGATCGTGGTGGGATCAAACGGGCGAATCATCAGCGTTCGTGCTTCCGGCACGCTGATGGTAGCCAGCTGCTGTAGCGGGGTTGCCGCTCCATAATATTCAACCGGCATTTTTTCGATGAGTGCCGGGGTTGCGCGCCCGGTGCGGATCGTTCCCAGGTCTTCTTCCAGGGCATCAATCGCGCCTTGCATGCGGGTTTCGGCGTCTTTGAGGGTTTCTTTTATCATAACATCCTCCTTGCAAAAAACCTGATTTGTAGGCGTTCACCGGACCAGATCTTTCTTCGTCCGCGTTCTTCGAGCTCAATGGCTCAGATTAAAGCGTATTAAGCATACCTCAATTTTGAGAAATGCGCTATATTCACAGGTTTCGTTTTTCCAGACAGGCGTTGCCTATGGCGGCATAAAAGAGCGCGTTGATTTCGCGCCCTGCAATAATCGGGTCGTTATTTTCAAGTTCGATTT
>Ga0351880_1166_pt1 | contig 14598 bp, 14 predicted proteins | sample BONcelFGM3001E13_FD_206766 | JGI IMG/M metagenome (GOLD analysis project Ga0351880, IMG submission 206766) | Enriched cells from coal bed in the Powder River Basin, Montana, United States - BONCAT cells FGM rep3 HSBNCT.FGM.300.1.E13 ...
GGCGAAAATATGCAGGCTGCATCAACTTTTGACGGTGCAACGCCAAACTGGTTGCTGTCAGCAGTCAACTATGCGTCTTATAATATCATCGTGTCGATCGGCATCTTAGCTCCGTTGGGGGCAGCCACAAACAACAAAAAGAAACTGCTTATAGGTGCGCTTATCGGCGCTTTGGGGCTTGGCAGCGGGATGGCCGCCATCCACCTTTGCATATTATCCCATATCTTTGATGCAGGCGCCATGGAGGTGCCGATGCTCGGTATCGCGCAAGGTATATCGCCCGTCATAAAGCCCCTGTTTGCGATTGTGATGCTCTTCATGGTCTATTCGACAGCGGTGAGCAATCTTTTTGCGTTGACGCGAAGGCTTTCAGCCCGGCTGCCGAAGCAGCTTATGGTCGCACTGTCCGGCTGTCTCGCTTTTTCTATCAGCCAGCTTGGGTTTTCCAATATGGTTAGGTTCCTGTATCCTGTTGCGGGCTATGGCGGCATGGTGTTTGTTGCAGGCGTTCTTTTTATATGGATCAAAAAAAGAAGCGCCGTCACTTAAGCCCTTTTTGTCTTTTTTCCAGACGTGCGGGGCAGACTGCGTCTTTATGGTGACGTGCGTAGTGGAAGAGGTATTGCTGCGCGATACCTGCAAACGGGCCGAATGTGCGATCAACAAAGCCGCGCATCGCAGCGTCTGTCGTACCTGTATAACCGTATATCCCGCAAAGCACACGCTGCATCCAGACATCATACGGGAAAGCCTGCAGAAACCCCATGCCGTATAACGCCACGCAGTCGGCCACCTTTAAGCCCACACCGGGCAGAGAAGCCAACGCTTCCCGTGCCTTCCCGAACGGCATTTGTTCAACTTGCGCAAGGCAGAATCCGTCCGCCACCATGCGTGCCGCACCTTTTATGTACCGCGCGCGGTAGCCAGCTCCGCATTCTTTGAGCGCATGCTCATCCGCCAAAGCAAGCGCCTCCGGCATCGGAAAATCAAAACTTTCCAAAAGCGGTTCGCCAAAACATCTGCAAATATTATCTATGATCCGTTTGATACGTCCTACGTTGTTGTTCGCGGAAATGATGAATGTGATCAGCGTTTCAAACAGCGGCTGGCGCAGCACACGCAGGCCGCCAGAGTACGTGATGCCTTCGCGCAAAAAAGGGTCGGCGCAAAAGACGCGCTGCAGCGCCGCATAGTCGCGCTCCAGGTCAAAATACCGGATATAAGCACTCATATCCTGCTCCTCAAGCCCGTCAAGAGTCAGCCTGTCGCCGCTCTGTTCTGCGTAAACTTCTTTTCCGAGCGCAACACCAAAAAAGCCGCTGCCGCGCGGCTTGAAGCGAAACGCCTGACCCGAGTCAAGGCATTGCGCCAAGGAAAAAGCTTTAAGGCCACAGATAACTGCCCGGCCGTTTTTGTATATATGATCCATCGGCAGATCCTAAAAGGTTTACTGGCTCTCTGCGATACGGTATATCAGCCTCTCCGTGTCATCCCATCCAAGGCATGCATCAGTGATGGATTTGCCGTATATGTTTTCGCCGATACCCTGGCTTCCTTCCTCAAGGTAACTCTCAATCATAAAGCCTTTGATAAGCTTTTTAAGCGTTGCGTCATACTTAGTACTCATCATGACCTCTCTGACGATACGCGGCTGTTCGGCATACTGCTTCATCGAGTTGGCATGATTGGTATCTATGATGATAGCGGGGTTTAAAAGCTGCTGGTCAAGATACTGCTTTGCAAATCGTATCAGGTCTTCGTAGTGGTAGTTTGGTATGCTTCGCCCGCCCCAGTCCACCGCGCCCCGTAAAATGGCATGTGCATAAGGATTGCCCTCTGTCTGCACTTCATACCCGGTGTAAATGAAAGTATGGCTCATTTGCGCAGCCTTGATGGAGTTTAGCATCACCGAAAGATCACCGCTCGTGGGGTTTTTCATGCCCACGGGCGTGTTCACGCCGCTGGCTGTGAGCCGATGCTGCTGGTTCTCCACCGAACGTGCGCCTATAGCGTTATAAGCCAAAACATCAGAGAGATACAGATAATTTTCCGGATAGAGCATTTCATCGGCCGCCGGCATATGGTATTCGCTCAAGGCCTTGATATGCAGCCTGCGAATGGCTTTGATCCCTTCGTAAAGGTCGGTTTCCTTGCCGGGATCCGGCTGGTGCACCATGCCTTTATAACCTTCGCATGTGGTCCTCGGCTTGTTCGTGTATATGCGCGGTATGATCAGTATCTGCTTTTCGACTTTCTCCTGAACAGCAGCGAGTTTCCCGATATACTCACAGACCGGCACCTCACTGTCGGCGCTGCACGGCCCGATAATAAGCAAAAACCTTTGATCCTTGCCATCAAATATATTTTTGATCTGCTCGTCGCGACGTTGCTTGAGGGTTTTTAAATGTGCAGGGAACGGTATCTGTTCCATCAGTTCCTGCGCCGTCGGTATGCGCTTGATGCGCTTTATATTCATTTTGGTCTCCGTAAATTTCATTTCTTATTCTTGTCACCATTGGGATCTGATTGTTGTCAACCAGTATATTCTACCACTTGACGGCGCCATAAGCCAGCGTTAAAACTGCACCTAATAAAAAACAGGCCCTGCCCCAAGGCAAAGCCTGCTGTGAGCAGTCTTTTATCAGCTCGGATATACGCTGACTTGCTTTTTATCGCGCCCTCTGCGTTCAAATTTGACATTTCCATCCACAAGCGAGAACAGCGTATCGTCCCCGCCGATGCCAACGTTGTTGCCCGGGTATAACTTCGTACCCCGCTGGCGCACAAGTATATTGCCCGCAAGCACAAACTGTCCGTCTCCGCGCTTGACGCCGAGCCGTTTGCTCTCGCTGTCTCTGCCGTTTCTGGAACTGCCTACACCTTTTTTATGTGCCATATAGCTTAACCTGCCTTTCTCACTGGGATTTTGCTATTCTGCTGCTGCTTCTTCCTGATTTTCCTTAGCCACGGCTATGCTTGTTATCTTGATCTTGGTGAACGGCTGCCTGTGGCCCTGTTTCTTGCGGTAGTTTCTCTTGGGCTTATACTTAAAGATAACAACCTTCTTTTCTTTGCCGTGTTCCAGCACCTTGGCGCGCACCTTGACACCCTTGACAACGGGCGTGCCGATCTGCACCTTGTCGCCGTCCGAAACAACCAAAGCGTCAAAGCTGACTGCCTTTCCCGGCTCGGAATCGAGCTTCTCGACAAAAACGACATCGCCTTTTCCCGCTTTATACTGCTTTCCGCCAGTTTCAAAAATCGCGTACATGCTGCTTACCTCCTCTTCCCAGTCTCGCCGTCATGGTATCCGTTAAAAAGCGGATTTTAAGTACCATTTCCGTGCGGCTCAATTCAAGATAATATCACAAACACATACTGTTGTCAACAAAACACGCGTGCTTTGCCCAGCAGCTTTTCACGTTCCTTTTGAGACGCGATCTCAGAAACCTTGTAGTCCGCGATGTGCATCGCTTCGTTTGCCATGATGTAGAGTTTGACGCCTTCAACACGCGGCAGAATGGGCATTCCGGCCGCGTCTTTTTGTTCTATGATCTTCGCCACATGCGGGCTGACCTCAATCAAGTACTCTTTAATGTCAGAAGAGGCGGTTTGCCGCAGTATCAGCCGGCGCACGTTCATCGCCGTCGTCTCCTCACTGTCCACAAGACCGCTGCCGCCGCAGTAAGGACACGTGCGTTTGACAAGGCCGGATAGTTTCTTGCGTACTTTTTTCCGTGTCATTTCCACGAGCCCGAGGCCTGTGATGCCAAGCACGTTTGTTTTCGTGCGGTCGCTCAAAAGCGCTTCCTCCAAGGCTTCCACCACTTTTGGCTTGTTGCCCTCAACCTCCATATCGATAAAATCAATGATGATGATGCCGCTGATATCCCTGAGCCGAAGCTGGCGCGCAATCTCCTTTGCCGCTTCGATGTTGACGGAAAGTATCGTCTCCTGCAAATTGCTCTCGCCGACGAATTTGCCTGTATTGACATCGACAACGGTCAACGCTTCGGTTTCGTCGATGATGATATAAGCACCGTTCTTCATCCACACCTTTTTTTCCAGCGCCTTGTCGATGCGCGCCTGGATGCCAAAATCATCAAAAATGTTAATTCCCTCTGTGTAGAGACGCACACGTTCCTTAAGATGGGGCGCGATAATGCCTGCCACGGCTACGACTTTGTCAAAATACTCATGGTCGTTGATGACAAATTCACTGACATCGGCCGTAAACAGATCGCGCACTGTACGGAATACAAGCGATTCCTCAGCGTGCAGCAGCCGCGGCGCACGCAAATACTCGCTGCGGCTCATGATGCGCTCCCACAGCCTTGAAAGAAAGCTGATCTCATTCTCAAAATCTTCCGGATTTTTGCCGACAGCAGCTGTGCGTACGATCAGTCCCATGTTATTGGGCTTTATGCCCTCCATGATCACTTTTAAGCGTGCTCTCTCTTCTTCGTCTTCTATGCGTCGTGAGACGCCCACATGGTTCACCGTCGGCATCAGCACCATCATGCGTCCGGGCAGCGTGACATGCGTGGTGATGCGCGCACCTTTTGTGCCTCCGGGCTGCTTTAGCACCTGTACGACGATCTCCTGTCCTTCTTTGACCATATCTTCGATTTTACCGCATTTTAAATTGGGTGCTTCAGACTTAGCCTGACCGAACTCAAAATCAGATGTATCCGCCAGGATATCACCGGCATAGAGGAATGCGTTTCTGTCAAGCCCGATGTCCACAAAAGCCGCCTGCATGCCAGGCAGCACATTGGCCACGCGGCCTTTGTAAATGTTACCGACAAGCCGCTCTTTGCCCCGCCGCTCCACATGGATCTCAACCAGTTTGTCATTTTCCAACAGTGCGATCCTGGCTTCAAAAGAATTGATATCCGCAATGATCTTTTTATTCATGCCTATCTCCAAACGGTTAAATATTTAAGACGGGCGCAAAGCCCGCTTTTTTACATCATAAAAGCTGTCAGCAGATCGGTTGCCTCGCCGTTTTTATGCGCAAACAAGCCGGTTCTTTTCAGACGGTAATCAAAGCTGCCGGTTCTTTGCGCTATGGCATCAAGCACCATATCCGGGCGCAGTGAACCTGATTGCGCAGCCGCGAGCCGCATGTCGATCTGTCCGCTGTTTGCGCAGAGCGCGATGATCATGGGCCTGATGTTTATATCGCGCTGTTTGCCGTCTTTTGTTTTGATCCCGATCACTTGCGCGCTGGCCATGATATCCGCAACCGCCAAAGCGGCATCAAATCCTTGCTTGTTTATCGTGGCTGCGTAAGCGGCTTCTTTAAGCGCCGCCATCAGTTTGGGTGCGTCATCGCGCAGCCTCACGGCACGCCGCGCTTCAAGACCGGGCGGCAGTGCGCGTGCTATGCGCTGCAAAAATTCCCGGCTGTCCATTTCGCAAAGAAGCGCTGCCTCCACACATTCGCAGCTGCTTTCTATCCCAAGCGAAAGCGCGGACGCAAACGAGACCACATAATGCGGATTAAACCCGGCGGAGAGCTTGACCGGCAACCCGCTTCGCCGTATGGCGCGGGAAAACGCACGCTGCACATCAAGGTGCGAAATATACTTTGCTGCATTTTTTTTTGCAAATTCCAGCGCGACCCTCATTCGCACAGCCCCGCTTCCGTAAGGCCGCAGCCAGTGCAGCCCTTGCGGCAGTCCGGCGTCACGATGCCCGTTTCTGCGCGCTGTTTCTCCTGCCATAAATACGATTTTGACACACCTGTATCAATGATATCCCACGGCAGCAGTTCACCGACGCCCCTTTCGCGCTGCGCATAAAAATTTGGGTCAATGCCCGCATCTTCAAAGGCTTTGCGCCATTTGGCATAATCAAAATGCTCTTTCCAGCTGTCGAAACGGCATCCGGCACGGTACGCACGCAAAAGCGCTGCCGAGAGCCTCCTGTCGCCGCGCGCAAACACGGCTTCGAGCATTGAATGCTGTGCATCATGCCAGTTGTATTTGACGCCTTTTATCGGCCTTAAAGCTTCCTTTAAACGCCGTTGTTTTTCTTCCAGCTTTGCAACAGTTTCCTGTGCTTCCCATTGAAACGGCGTATGCGGTTTTGGGACAAAGCAGGATACGCTGACCGTCAGCCTGAAACCGCCGCCGCGTTTTTCCTTGGGTGTTTCATAGTAAATGGCGCGTATGTTTGCCGCTAAGTCTGCGATACCCAAAATATCTTCTGCCGTTTCGCCGGGGAGACCCATCATGAAATATAGCTTTAAGCCGTTTGTGCCCTCTTCAAAAGCCTCCCGGACGGCTGCAAATATATCGTCCCCCGAGATGTTTTTATTGATGGCGTCGCGGAGCTTCTGTGTGCCCGCCTCCGGCGCGAAAGTCAATCCTGTGTTTCGCACTTCACGGAGCCGCTGCGCATACTCGCCTTCGTATGAATCCACACGCAGCGAAGGCACAGCGAGCGAGACGCCGCTGCCAAAAAGCGTATCGGACAGTGTACAGACAAGCCGTGCCACTTGTGAATAATCACCTGTCGAAAGCGAACACAAAGAAATTTCCTCATATCCCGTCGCCAAAAGGCAGGTTCTCGCCTGTTCGATAAGCGTCTCGGCGCTGCGTTCACGAACCGGGCGGCAGACAAAACCCGCCTGGCAGAAGCGGCAGCCGCGGCTGCAGCCGCGCATCAATTCCAAAGTCACACGGTCATGCACCACACCAAGGTACGGGACTATTGGGCTGTTGGGAAAAAAGCCTTTGTCAAAATCCCTGATGATCCTCTTTTTGATACGTTGCGGCGCGCCCTGCAATGGCGTTACCTCCGCCAAAGTGCCGTCCTTTTTGTATTCAACATCATAGAGCGCAGGTACATAGACACCTTCAATGCCAGCGGCCTCCCGAATAAAGGCGGTGCGGCCTTTCCCCTGTGCTTTGCATGCCTTAAAAAGCGCCAACAGTTCGCAAAGCACCTCTTCGCCTTCGCCTACGGCAAAGACATCTATAAAATCAGCCAGAGGTTCGGGGTTATACGCGCAAACACCGCCTGCAATCACAACGGGCGCATCCTCGCCCCTGTCTTTTGATAATAGCGCGATGTCGCCGAGTTCCAGCATCAGCAGCACGTTGGTATAACACATCTCATACGAGAGAGAAAACCCCACGATGTCAAGATCGCACAGCGCAGTTTTTGTTTCTAGCGTATAGAGCGGCAGGCCTGCACACCGAAGCGCCTGCTCCATATCCGGCCACGGTGCAAAACAGCGCTGTGCATAAACGCCATCGAGCGTATTAGCCAGATGGTAGAGCAGCGCCATTCCAAGGTGCGACATCCCCACTTCATAGACATCAGGAAAACAAAGCGCGAGCCGTGTTTCGTTGCCGCCCAGTTTTTTATGTATTTCCCCGAGTTCTCCGCCTGTGTACCTGGCGGGCTTGGTGACCCCGGGAAGAATTGCCTCAAGCCTGTCAATATCTATCATGCTAAATCCCATAAGCTGTATTTTTGGTGTGCGCCTGTCAGCGATGCTTTTTGATCTCGATCCAGTAGCCGTCCGGGTCTTCCACGAAATATACACCCATACCGGTGTTCTCATAGCATATCACGCCCATACCGGCGTGCAGCGCATATGCTGCCTCAAAGTCATCCGCAGCCAGGCAAAGGTGCGTTTCGTTGTCTCCTAGATTATATTTGCCCTGTTTACCGCGCAGCCATGTGAGTTCAACAGAAAAATCAGATGCTCCGTCGGATAAAAACACGATCAAAAACGCGCCGTCTTCCGGCGTGATACGCCGAACTTCTCTGAGCCCAAAAGCTTTTTCATAAAAGGCCATACTTCTTTGTATATCTGAGACGTTAAAATTCACATGGTTCAAATAAAACATTTTTCAGACCAGCCTTTCTCCGTTTTTGTGCACGGCCAGTACGCGCGTATCTTTGTCTTTATGTTTGTGGCTGTATTCTATTGTATCCTCAAACCGCATAAAATGTATCGGTATGAATGTTCGCGGCTGCATCACCTCTAAAAACCGGTCTGCGCCTGCGTCATGATCTGTACCCATTCGGCGGTCCAAAGGGAAAAAAGCAACATCGATATGTGTGACATATCGCTTGATATGCTTAAGCTCACGCTCAAAAAGCTTGCCCATCACCCGCGAATAGCGTATGTTGCCGTCGTCCTTCCAGTGCCAGTTGTTAAAGTCGCCTGCGTGAAAAAAGCTTGTCCCGCTAAGCGAAACATAGAAACTGCCGCCGCAGTCGGTCGAGCCGAATGCGCGGACATAGATGTGGTCGTCATCAAATTCATCGCCTCTGTGCATAAATACCGCGCTAGTTGGCGCTTGCTCCTTGGGCACCGTATCATTAAGGATATATTTCACATGCGCATTTGCCCAGTCAAAGATCCGGGGATTAAAGTGGTCATGGTGTGCGTGCGAAACGAATACATAAACGCGCTTCGCCGCCAGGATCTCCTTTGTGCCTATCACGCCGTCTTCAAGACTTGCGCCCGCTTTATTAAGATAATGGTCAAATATAAGCAGGTTGTCATCGTCGGCCACGCAGACGGCACTGTGATGCAAAAAGTTAATGCGCACTCTCAAATCTCCTTTCGCCCATTCTAACATACAAAAAGTCTGCTTACAACTTCGCTGTTTTCTCGTCTTTGCCAGAATTCAAAACACTTCCCAAAGTCGCCTGCGTGCCTTTCTGCATCATGCCTCCCAGTATCTGATATTCGCTGAGCTCACCTGTCACACGCAAATCGTTGCCCAGAACCGTCACCATGTTGTATTTTCCCGCTTCGAATTCGCGCATGATGTCTCCAAGCTGCTGGTTTCGCAAAGCGGCAAACCTGTTGATATGCAGTGTTTTGCGTTTTTCTATCACAGCTCGCTTTCCCGAAAAATCGCGTATCAGCGTAAAGGGCGCGTTTTTAAGTTCCTTGACCGCTGCAAGGCAGAGGAAAAAAGCCATGATCAAAAAGCTCGGGTTCAGCGTGCCGTTGGCCGCCGCCCAAACACCGACGATAAGGATTACCGCAGCAAAGAAAATGCCCGCCGCCGCCGTGATTTTCGTGGCGCGCTTGTAGCCCATGAACGACGCGAAAAGTGCCCGGGTGATGCGACCTCCGTCGAGCGGCAGAGCGGGAAGCATGTTGACAGCCGCCAGGGCCAGATTGGCTGTGATGAGCTTTTCGGCAACAGCGATGGGACAGGCGTATTTATCGATAAAAAAAACAGCGCATGCAGCCGCCATATTGGCAAAAGGCCCTGCGGCCGCCACAAGCATTTCCTTTGCGCGCGATACCGCAAAACATTGCAGCCGCGCTGCGCAGCCGAATGGAAAAAGTTCCATATGCGAGATCGACATGCCCAGTGCCGCAGCCATGATCACATGCGCCCATTCGTGCAGGATCACAACAGGGATGTAATAAAGCACGATCTCGCCCATGCCCAGCAAAATCAGCCCGATCATGACTGGGATCATCAGCAGGTTGATTTTAAGCCTGCCGCCAAAAAATCTTGGCGCCTTCATCTCCTTTATTGCACGACCATCGCAGAACGCTATCCAATAAACGCAAGCGGGTCAATGTAATCGTCTCCGTGCCTCATCTCAAAATAGAAATACTGTCCCGACAAAGCGCCGACTGTCTGGCCGGGATAGACGATATCGTTGATTTTGACAGCAGGCGAGATGTTGTGAAAAGCCACTGATTCCCCTGTGTCAAGCATCACCGTCACATAGCCCGCATCGCCTATCTGTCCGACTGATATCACAGTGCCTTTGGCGATGCAGAGAATATCGCTTGATTGTGCAGCCATGCGCACGCCCAGAGAACCGCCTTCGCCGAACCGTGTCACCACTTCGCCCTCGGCAGGGTAAACGGCGGCGGCTTCCGGCATCGCCGAGAACACGCTTGCTGCTTCCTCCGACAGGTTTTTGACAAACTTTAAACGCCCTATGTCCTCTTCAATATCAAATTCGTGATTGACGCTCTGGCTTACGGCCTGTGATATATCATTCGCCGCCGGAGTTCCCAAACTGCTGATGATGAGAATGGCGATCGCAGCTGCCGCACATACTCCCGTTTTGACCAGCAGTCTTTTATATCCTATGTCCATTTCGTCCTTGGGTTTTCGCGCCGTATTGTCCTCTTTGGGTTCACGGCTGTCAACGGCCTTGCGCAAGAGCTTCGCGGCACGTTGTCTCCATGTCGGCAACACAGAATAATTGTTGGACACAAACCCGTTTGTTTCAAGTCTCGGCAGCTCCCGCTTTTCCATCGCCATCGCCTCCCATTTGTCTTGTCGTCTATGTATATGGCGAAAAACGATATTTGATGCGAAATGTTGTACAAAACAAAAACCGGTACCGCTTTATGGGCAGTACCGGCGATTGCATCTTCTTTTATTCGATAACGCTGGTAACAACGCCGCTGCCGACTGTTCTGCCGCCTTCGCGGATAGCGAAACGGAGGCCTTCTTCGATAGCGATAGGCGTGATCAGTTTGATCTCCATAGTGATGTTGTCGCCGGGCATCACCATTTCAGTGCCCTCAGGAAGCTTGATGCTGCCTGTCACGTCGGTCGTTCTGAAGTAGAACTGCGGACGGTATCCGTTGAAGAACGGGGTGTGGCGGCCGCCTTCTTCCTTTTTCAAAACATAGACCTGGCCGTTAAAGTGTGTGTGCGGTTTGATGGAGCCCTTCTTCGCAAGCACCTGGCCGCGCTCGATCTCATCTCTCTGTACGCCGCGGAGCAGCAGGCCGACATTGTCGCCCGCGATGGCCTGATCAAGCAATTTTCTGAACATCTCAACGCCTGTCACCACGACTTCGCGCGTTTCGTCCGTCATGCCGACGATCTCAACAGTATCCTGAACCTTGATGGTGCCTCTCTCAACCCTGCCCGTGGCCACTGTGCCGCGGCCTGTGATCGAGAAGACGTCTTCAACAGGCATCAGGAACGGCTTGTCAGAATCTCTCTCCGGCGTCGGTATGTATTGGTCAACTGCATCCATGAGTTCAAATATGCACGCGCAGTCAGGATCCGTCTTGGCATCTTTGCCGGCTATCAAAGCTTCCATAGCTTTCAGTGCGCTGCCCTTGATCACAGGGATGTCATCACCCGGGAATTCGTATGCGGAAAGCAGATCTCTGACTTCCATCTCAACAAGTTCCAAAAGCTCAGGATCATCGACCTGGTCGGTCTTGTTCATAAAGACAACGATATAAGGCACGTTCACCTGACGCGCAAGCAGTATATGCTCTCTCGTCTGAGGCATCGGGCCGTCTGCTGCAGACACAACGATGATGGCGCCGTCCATCTGCGCCGCACCGGTGATCATGTTTTTGACATAGTCAGCATGGCCGGGGCAGTCCACGTGCGCATAGTGACGGTTGTCCGTCTCATACTCAACGTGAGCTGTGTTGATCGTAATGCCTCTCTCTTTTTCTTCCGGCGCTTTGTCGATTTCATCGTATTTCATCACTTTCGCTTTACCCTGCTGTGCAAGCGCCATCGTGATAGCTGCCGTCAGTGTCGTCTTGCCATGGTCAACGTGACCGATCGTTCCAATGTTTACATGCGGTTTGTTTCTTTCAAACTTCGCTTTTGCCATTATTATTTCCTCCTCATCGTCCTTTTGATTGTTTATTACTTTTTTCAACGGGACTTACGATATCACCGTTTGCCCGTTTCCTGTCGTTACCGTTTTAGCCCGTTACCTTTTCTGCAATGCTCTTTGGCACTTCGCTGTAGTGCGAAAACTGCATCGTGAACGTTCCGCGCCCCTGCGTACGGCTCCGAAGATCCGTCGCATAACCAAACATTTCCGAAAGCGGTATGGCTGCGTGGATCACCTGCGCCCCGCTTTTAAGTTCTGTCCCTTCTATCTGCCCGCGCCTTGAATTAAGATTGCCCATCACATCTCCAAGATAATCATCAGGCACGACGACCTCGACCGCCATTATGGGCTCAAGCAGCACGGGAGACGCCTTTTTCATCGCCTCTTTGAACGCCATAGACCCTGCGACCTTAAAAGCGATTTCGGACGAGTCCACCTCGTGATATGAACCGTCTACGAGCGTCGCCCGAAAATCCATGACTTCATAGCCTGCAAGCACGCCGTTCTTGGCAGCCTCAGTGATTCCTGCATTGACTGCGGGAATATATTCTTTCGGTACAACGCCGCCAACGATCTTGTCCACGAACTCATAACCGCTACCGGGCTCAAGCGGCTCAATGTCGATCACGACATGGCCGTACTGGCCTCTGCCACCCGTCTGCTTTTTGTAAAGCCCCGTGGCTGATACAGCCTTACGCACAGTTTCACGGTATGAAACCTGCGGTTTGCCCACCTTGGCTTCTACCTTGTATTCACGCATCATGCGGTCAACGATAATTTCAAGATGCAGCTCGCCCATTCCGGCAATGATGGTCTGTCCTGTTTCAGGGTCGGTGTATGTACGGAAAGTCGGATCTTCCTCCGAAAGACGCAACAGCGCCATTGTGAGCTTATCCTGACCGGCCTTGGTTTTTGGCTCAATAGCCACCTCTATGACCGGCTCGGGGAAATCCATCATCTCCAGAATAATTGGATGTTTGTCATCACAGAGCGTATCACCCGTTGTGATCTGTTTAAAACCCACAACGGCGGCTATATCGCCTGCGTATACTTCATCGAGCTCCGCACGCGCATTAGCATGCATCTGAAGCAAACGGCCGATCCTCTCGCGCTTTTCTTTGGTTGAATTATACACATAGCTGCCTGTCTTGAGAACGCCCGAATAGACACGTATAAACGCCAGCTTTCCCACAAACGGATCAGCCATGATCTTGAATGCGAGTGCGGCAAACGGCGCACTGTCGCTCGCTTCGCGCATCTCGTCTTCTTCCTTTGGGTTTTTACCGATGATCGACGGCACATCAAGCGGCGAAGGCATGAAATCCACAATACAGTCAAGCAGCGGCTGCACGCCTTTGTTTCGGTAAGATGAGCCGCACGTCACCGGCACGATATCAAGCGCTATCGTGGCCTGGCGTATCGCCTCAATCAGTTCGCCGTGATGTATGGTCTCACCTTCGAAATACTTCTCCAGCAGTTTGTCGTTGTGTTCCGCGACTGACTCAATGAGCTTCTCACGGTATTCATCGGCGAGCGAGAGCATTTCATCCGGAATAGGCACAGTCTGCGGCTGCGTACCAAGATCGTCCATGAAAATGGTCGCCTTCATGTCAATAAGATCGATGATGCCCCTAAATTCCTCTTCTTTGCCGATAGGCAGCTGAATAGGCACAGGGTTGGCCTTGAGCCTGTCGCGCATCATCTGCACCACGTTTAAAAAGTCCGCACCCATGATGTCCATCTTATTGACATACGCGATACGCGGAACATGGTATTTGGTGGCCTGCCGCCAAACAGTTTCTGACTGCGGCTCCACACCGCCCTTCGCGCAAAACACTGCAACCGCGCCGTCAAGAACGCGCAGTGAGCGTTCCACCTCAACCGTAAAGTCAACGTGGCCGGGTGTGTCAATAATGTTGATACCATGGCCGCGCCATTCCGCCGAAGTGGCCGCTGACGTGATCGTTATGCCACGTTCCTGCTCCTGCTCCATCCAGTCCATAACGGCATCGCCGTCATGGACTTCTCCGAGCTTATACGTCTTACCCGTGTAGAAAAGCACACGCTCAGTCGTGGTGGTTTTGCCCGCGTCAATATGCGCCATGATGCCTATATTTCTTGTTTTCTCAAGCGGATATTTTCTGGGCACTTTGTTTCTCCTTCATTTTACCACCTGTAATGCGCAAACGCCCTGTTGGCCTCTGCCATTTTGTGCGTATCTTCGCGCTTCTTCACGCTTCCGCCCGTGCCGTTGTATGCATCCATGATCTCGGCCGCAAGCCTTTGTTTCATTGTGCGTTCATTTCTTTTAATGGTGTTGGTGATGAGCCATCTGATACCCAGCGTCTGCCGCCTCTCCGGCCGCACCTCAATGGGCACCTGATATGTCGCACCGCCTACCCGTCTTGCCTTAACCTCAAGAACCGGCATTATGTTTTCCATCGCCTTTTCAAAAACCTCAAGAGGTTCAAGGCCAAGTTTGTCTTTGATTATATCAAACGCATCGTAACATATCTTCTGCGCAGTTCCCTTCTTCCCATCGAGCATCACCTGGTTGATCAGTTTGGTGACCACGGTCGATCTGTATATGGGATCCGGCAGAACTTCATGCTTCGGTGCGCTTCCGCGTCTTGGCATGCAAAACTCCTCCTTTGTTTACTTCTTCGGCCGTTTGGCGCCGTATTTCGAACGAGCCTGTTTTCGGCCCGCCACTCCGGCGCTGTCAAGCGCACCTCTGACTATATGGTATCTCACGCCCGGCAGATCTTTGACTCTGCCGCCTCTTATAAGCACCACAGAGTGCTCCTGAAGATTGTGGCCAATGCCCGGAATGTACGCAGTACCTTCCATGCCGTTGACCAGGCGAACTCTTGCTATTTTTCTCAAAGCCGAATTCGGCTTTTTGGGTGTCATCGTTCTCACGGTCAGGCAAACACCTCTCTTCTGAGGGCTTTGCTTTAAGATCGGCGAATTGCTCTTTGTCTGAGC
>Ga0351880_1170_pt1 | contig 14162 bp, 8 predicted proteins | sample BONcelFGM3001E13_FD_206766 | JGI IMG/M metagenome (GOLD analysis project Ga0351880, IMG submission 206766) | Enriched cells from coal bed in the Powder River Basin, Montana, United States - BONCAT cells FGM rep3 HSBNCT.FGM.300.1.E13 ...
AAAGTTATTTCACTTATGAAAAGAGAAGCCACATCCCGAACAATTCAATTGATTATGGCATTTGCCATATTCTGGATGGTTATTGGCGATCTGATTACTTATCATCAAGAAAAGATTTTCGGAACAAATTATTACGAACATCATACACCTTTTACAAAACCAGGTAGCAAAGATGATGGTAAAACAAGTCATATAAAATTTGGAAAGGACTTCGATAAACAGTCGCATCATATCCTTCTTTTATTTGTTAACGAAAAATTTACGTATTCAGCTGGTCTTTTTCATAATGGACGTTTTCTTCAGCCTAAGCCTTACCTCTTTTTAAGGCATCAGTGTTTGAAAAACATTATTTCTCTAAGAGGCCCCCCTTCCATTTCTTAATCTTTATTTTACTTTCTATTAAGGCATTTAGAAAAATTACCAAAGCATAACAGTTGAGGTAAAGGTTTTTTAAATAGTCAAACAGGTTTAGGCTTATGGCTGACCTGTGAATAATGGATGTCATTAAAGTCATTAATCTTTTATTTTATTCATATTCAATTATTTACTCAAATGAAAAAAATTGTACTATTTATTATTGGTGGACTATATTTGTTATTGATGCCACCTTTGAAAGCCAATCCAGTAAATGACACAGTCGTTATGGGGGCTAGTTATGCCAATGATGTTTTTTATAGCATGGCCAATGGAGTTGTGAAAACTGAAACACGGGCAAACTGGGAAATTGCATTTTACACCAATCGTTGGAGTGCAGGTGTTACCATAAATGATGGAAATGGTGTGATGCTTTATACCTATCCGCTCGGCGATGTTAGCGCCTGGAGCAATCTGGATGTGAGCGGCATTGAAGGTTGGACTAACCTCGTGAATTCCGACACCATTTGGGAAGATGGCGCTTTTAACCGTAATTCACTTGGTCATCCTGATTATGGCTGGGGAGTGTATAATACAATCAATCATGATGTTGTAGGTGATTCTATTTACATTGTTAAACTTGCAAATGGAAATCTGAAAAAACTATTTATTGAGCGAAAAAATTCAGTTACAAATACTTTTTATTTTAAATATGCTGATATTGATGGTTCCAACGAGGTAAATGAAGTTGTTAATGTGACACCTTATCAGGATTCACGCATGTTTGTTTACTATTCCTTAATGCTTCAGATGATTGTTGACAGAGAACCGGATATCAATAGTTGGGATTTGATGTTTAGCAGGTATTCAGGAATTGTATTTGATAATACAGGGGCTCCCTCAAATTATGTTGTTGTCGGAATCACTTCTAATAACGAAGTTGGCGTGGCAAAACATCATCCTGTGACTCCAGATTTTAACAATTGGACAGCAAAACCTTTTGAGAACTATCGTACTCCAATAGGTCATGATTGGAAGGAATTTAACATGTCATTATTTCAATGGACTATCGAAGATTCATTGGTTTATTTTGTTGAAACACGTCAAGGAGATATTTATAAATTTTACCCTGAATACTTCAGTGGCTCAGCTTCTGGAAAAACAGGTTTTGTTAAAGAGTTGCTTTCATTGGTCTCACTACCAGAAATTGGCAACACATCACAAACTTTGACTGTGTTTCCTAATCCGGCAGTTAGCTCTATTTCCTTAAATTTGGAACAGGAAATTGGATCACCAGTTGAAGTTCGCTTGTTTGATATTACAGGAAAGCGAGTTTATTCACAAATACATTTACAAAATGCAACTGGTATTCAGGTTAATCTGGAACACCTGTCTAATGGAATGTATGTTGTTGAAACAGTTTCTGAGGGTACGAGTTTAAGAAGTAAATTATTGATAAACAGGTAATAAGAAAGGATGAGATATTCAAATTTCATCGGATTAATGATGTTTCTTGGCCTTGCTTTTTTAGGGTATGGCCAGGAAACTTCATTGGTTATTCAGGATGCACGTACTAAGGAATCAGTGCCTTTTGCGCATGTTTTACTGAATAATTTTGAAGGTAAACTTCAGCATACTTTAGTAAGTGATCTTGATGGTAAAGTGAAATTTGAAACGAAAAATAAACTCATTTTTACTGTTAGTTCATTGGGATATAGGCTTCTAACAGATACTATATCTTCCGGTGAAAAAAGAAAAGTTTTGATAGAGCCATCGGTGTATAACATGGACGAGGTGGTAGTTACCGGACAATTTACACCTCAGGCGGTTGATAAGTCAATTTTTCGTGTGAAAGTTATTGGTGCACGACAAATCGAACAAAAAGCATCAAATAACCTTGGTGATCTGATGGCAGGTGAATTGAACATTCGATCTTCTTTTGATGGAGCTCTTGGTTCAAAAATTACGATGCAAGGACTTGGTGGAGAGCACATTAAATTTCTAATTGACGGTGTGCCACTCATTGGACGCATGAATGGCAACATTGATTTAGGACAGTTAAACCTGTACAATGTAAAGCAAATTGAGGTGATAGAAGGTCCAATGTCTGTTATTTATGGAAGTAATGCTCTTGCAGGAGTAATCAATATTATTACCGGTGAAAACAAATATACCCATTATTCAACCAATGCTTCAGCTTACGTTGAATCGGTTGGGGTATACAACTTCACTGCTGATGCTTCAATAAAAAAGAAGAAGTGGATGGGTTCAATAGCAGCTGCAAGAAATTTTTTCGACGGCTTCAGTATTGAAGAAAATACCAGATCGAACAAGTGGAAGCCAAAGCGGCAATACAATGCTGATGCTGCATTAAATTACACAGGAAAAGACCTAAAGATCCGATTTTCAGGAGCTTATTTCAATGAATTATTAAAGGATAAGGGCGATTTGCTCAAACCTTATTATGAGACTGCCTTTGACAGCGACTTTAAAACCAATCGGTTCACGGCAAAAGCCGATGCGCAAGCACGTGTTTTTAAGGATCGTTATTTAAATGTGTTGGCTTCTTATTCATTCTATAACAGGATCAAAAACACTTACTTTATTGATCTTACATCACTTGATAAAATATTGACAGCCAACACGTACGATCAAGACACATCCAAGTTTGGACAGTATCTTCTTAGAGCCGAGTTTAGTAAAAGCACTCTCAATAGCAAGTTCAATTATCAGCTGGGAATCGATATCAATCAAGAAACAGGCTATGGGCGTCGTATCTTAAATGAAAGTCAGACTATTGGAGATTATGCAGCTTTCTTAAGTCTTAAATTGCAGCCAGCATTGCGATTGATGTTGCAGCCTGGCTTGAGATATGGTTATAATACCAAGTACAAATCACCTTTGGTTTATTCCTTAAATGTCAAATGGGATTTAATGGAAGATTTAAGCGCAAGAGCCTCATATGCAAAGGGTTTTAGGGCTCCATCTCTTAAGGAATTGTATCTCGAGTTTGTTGATGTGAATCACAATATCAGAGGAAATGAAAATTTGAAAGCTGAGGATTCTCATAACGTTAATCTTGCTTTCAGATACCATAAGGAGAAGCCGTCTTACGATTATGGGGCAGAATTGAACTTGTTTTATAACGAGATACATAATAGTATCACACTGGCTACTTTAAGCAATGAGGAAGCACTTTATACCTATGTAAACCTTGATCAACTTATTACTCAGGGTTATCAACTAACATTTAATAATCGGCTTTATCCATGGCTTGAGATAAAAGCTGGTCTTGGTCAAACCGGTCGTAAGCAGTTGCAAAACAAGGATATAGATATCTCAACGATTTATAGTACTGATGTTCTGGGAAATATAAATTACTTATGGAGACGTACTGATGTGCGTTTTGGAGTTTACTATAAATACAATGGTGAATATCCCGAAGTATATGTAAATCAGGATGGAACGGTCTTTCGAACTCTAATGTCAGGATATCATACAATGGATTTGAATGCATCAAAATCATTTTTTGGTCAGCGATTAAATGCTCAGGTTGGAGTTAAGAATTTATTCAACAATACCAATATTGCAATTAAAGGTGATAGCGGTGGAGGAATTCATAGTGGTGGTGGAGGCGGAACTTCCCCTGTTGGTTGGGGACGCACATTTTTTGTCCGACTTGCCTTTCAATTTCAAAAAATAAGCAAGAGTAATGAAAACTAAATGGCTGCTGGTTTTAATACCACTTTTTATCTTTACATCCTGTTTCAAAGAGGATGAAAAAATAGTACCTTTCGATAGAGGAGATAAAATTTCTGCAACAATCGAAATGACACAGACGTATATTAATCAAGTGTATTACAGTTTGTCAGAAGCTCAAGTTGTTTCCTCTAACACAAAAATGGATTTTGACCTGGTGTTTGATAATTCTAAAGATGGTGCTTCAATATTTCTTAATACCTCAAATTTCTCAACAGCAGCTCCATCCGGAAAATTTTCTTTTGGAGAAGTTACAAGTGCTGCAGGACTGCCATTGACTTTTGATGCGTCGTCTGCCAATCCTGATTCAGTTGCCATCGGACCCTGGTTTCAAATCAATGAAACTGACACTGTGTACAACAGGGAAGTTTATGTAATAGACAGAGGGTATGACGATTTGGGCAATACACTGGGATTTAGAAAGATAATATTCGATAGTATTTCAAATAACACCTATTATTTCCGATATTCATTGTTAAATAGCTCAGAAGTATTTAGTGGAATAGTACAGAAGAGTGGAAGCAGTAACTATTGTTATTACTCTTTTGTACAGCATGCTCAACGCTATCCTGAGCCACCAAAAACAGATTATGATTTGCTTTTCACGCAATACACAACATTACTCTATACCAACGATGGTGAGCCTTATCCATATCTTGTTACCGGTGTTTTGCTTAACAGATATGAAACACAGGCATATCTTGATACAACGATGGTTTTTGATTCAATTACAATTCAAGATATTAAATATCAATTGTTTACAAATAGACCGGACCTTATTGGATACGATTGGAAGGAAGTGCTGGGTGATGTTAATACTGGAAATGTTTATTATGAAATACGGCCTGAGAATAATTATCTGATAGAAGATCAACAAGGTTTTTTTTATAAAATGCGCTTTATTGGTTTTTATAACAATACAGGTGAGAAAGGCTTTCCTACCATTGAGTTTCAAAAGTTGTGAGTGGAAAGTAGTAGGAAGAGTATGTATTCACTTAAATTACAATTTCTTAACATCTGAAATCAGCTTTTTGGAATCAACAGTACATTGATTTACAGAAACGACATATCTTTGTAAAAAAAATAGCAAAATGATTCTATCTATTGTTTGGGATGTTTCTCCGGTGATGTTTACTTTTCCCGATTGGCTGCCGTTACTTGGCGACCGTGAGGTCAGGTGGTATGGTTTGCTCTTTGCAGCTTCTTTCATTTTTGGATATATGATCATGCAGCGTGTGTTCAAGCGCGAAAATATGCCTATTGAAGTGCTTGATCAACTATCAACCTATATGTTGATTGCAACAGTTGTTGGAGCCCGGCTAGGACATTGCTTATTTTATGAGCCGGCTTATTATCTGGCGAATCCAATTGAGATTTTAAAAGTTTGGGAAGGTGGATTAGCGAGTCATGGCGCTGCTGTAGGTATCATCATTGCTTTGATTATTTTTTCCAAAAGGCATAATAAAACTTTCTATTGGACTATTGACAGAATCGTGATCGTTGTTGCCTTGGCTGGATTTTTAATCAGGATGGGTAATTTGATGAATTCTGAAATATTCGGACATGCAACAACATTGCCATGGGGCTTTTACTTCATTAAGTACCACGATGTTACCATGCATGCTGACCCTCGTCACCCAACTCAGATATATGAAGGTATAGTTTATCTTGCCACCTTCTTTTTCTTGCTTCGCAGCTATTTCAAAGGTGGAATTGGTGAAAAGCAACCTGGATTTTTGTTCGGATGGTTCTTGATGCTTATTTTTGGTTCACGCTTTTTTGTGGAGTTTCTCAAAGAGCCTCAGGTGGGCTTCGAATCAACAATGGTTTTAAATATGGGTCAATGGCTTAGCATTCCTTTTGTGTTGGCAGGGTTTTATATTTGGTATATTGGATACAAAAAGCGACTGAAAGCCTGATAGTTATCTTGATTTCAAACTCAGATAGTTTAACGATTACGGATAAAAAATCCAAAAAATTACTTTTCGATTAATGCATATCTTTTTTCTGCCAGCTGCAACCGAAGGACCTGTGATTCTTTCAGAAGAGGAATCAAAACATGCTATCAGGGTATTGCGTATGCAAGCCGGTGATAATGCAAAAGTTACAAATGGTAAAGGGAATTTTTTTCCTGCCACTATGATCGATGCCCATCCAAAAAGAGCCATTTTGAACCTCTTCGCTCCAACAAAAGGCTACGATCATTGGCCTTTTCATTTGCACCTTGCCGTTGCGCCAACAAAAAACAGTGACAGAATCGAATGGTTCGTTGAAAAAGCTACTGAAATTGGTGTGGATGAGATTAGTTTCTTCAGTTCTTTTCATTCGGAGCGCAGGAGTATTAACCTTGAGCGGATGGAGAAGATTTGTGTTGCTGCCCTAAAACAGTCTCAGAAATCACGATTACCTCAGATAAATGAGCTTTGCTCTTTTGATGCTTTCATAGATAGGCCAATCAATGGCCAGAAATTTATTGCATGGATCGACTCATCAGCTAATAAAACTCTTCAAGAAAGTTATCGACGAAATTCTAATTGCGTCATCCTCATCGGTCCCGAAGGTGATTTCAGTGCTCAGGAAGTTGAAAAGGCAAGAGCTGCCGGATATAGTCCTGTGAGCCTGGGTCAAGCCCGCCTTCGAACAGAAACAGCAGCATTGATATCTGTGCATACAATACAACTAATTAATCAGCAGGTTTTATGATCAGTAGAATTATATATTTAATTGGATTTGTGTTGATTACATTTCAGCTATCCTCTCAAAGCGATGTAAGTATTGCGCTCATGAAATACCGTGGTGGTGGCGATTGGTATGCTAATCCGACCTCTTTACCAAATTTAGTTAAGTTCTGTAATCAGGAATTGGGCACACATTTGCGCGAAGAGGTTGGAACTGTTGAACCTGACAGTCCCGCGCTGTTTAGCTATCCTTTCATTCACATGACTGGGCATGGAAATGTTATTTTCAATGCCTCTGAAGCAGAAAACCTGAGACGCTATCTTATAGCAGGGGGCTTTCTGCATATCGACGACAATTATGGGATGGATGTTTTTGTTAGACAACAGATGAAAAAAGTGTTCCCTGAGCTTGATTTTGTTGAAATTCCAATCAAGCATCCCCTTTATAATCAAGCTTTTGCTTTCCCTGAGGGTTTACCCAAGATTCATATCCATGATAATAAACCAGCTCAAGGTTTTGGTTTGTTTTATGAAGGAAGGTTGGTATGTTTTTATACCTATGAATGCGATCTTGGTGATGGCTGGGAAGATCCCCGTGTTCATAATGATTCGCCAGAAACACGAACAAAAGCCTTGCGAATGGGAGCAAATCTCATTCAGTTTGTTTTCAATCAGTAGTTTTTTACTTTTCTTTTTTATTCTTCATTCTTTTTTCAACTGTTAAGTCATAGGAAGTAGTTGTTATTTCAATGACACTATATGATGTGGAATTACTTCGTTATTGCAAAAATAATGAGCATAAATTGAAAAAGTAACTTGAAAATCAAGTGAAATGAAACCAAAAACCTATCTTTGGCGCCAGAAAATTTTATCATATGACCCAAATGAGATACCTCCGTTTTTTCTTTTTGTTACTGTTCTTTCCTTTTATTGCTGATGCTCAGTCTGAGGGACAGCTACCTTTACAGCCACTTACAAAAACTGATTCTGAAATTTTGTCCAAAATACCTGAGCTACAGCTCTCAGATATTTCGTTGCGTAGGCTGCTTCCTTCAGTTGTTGATAATTCTTTGTTGCCTTTTATGCGTCCATTAATTGGGCAGGTAGGCTTGGAATGCGGACAGGCATCAAGTATCGGAGTTATGTTTACTTATGAAATCAATGCCAAACGGAAAGTTTTAGGGAGTCTTCCACAAAATCAGTATGCGACCCACTTTACGTATAATTTCCTTAATGGTGGAAGTGATGCAGGGATTAATTATTTCGAAAGTATGCAAATTGTAAAATTTGCAGGAAATCCGAATGTGGTTGATTACGGAGGCATGGCTACAGGCGGTGCTTCTCGTTGGATGAGCGGATATGATAAGTATTTTAATGCAATGCAAAACAGGGTTGACGGTATCTATTCAATTAGAACAAATACATTAGAAGGCCTGCAGACTTTGAAAAACTGGATTTATGACCATGGCAATGGCTCAGAGTATGGTGGCATGGCCGCTTTCTACTCGCAGTTTACAAGTCCACCATCCCTTCTGCCTCCAGGGACTCCAGAAGCAGGTAAGCATGTGATTTATTCATGGGGCAGTTCTCCCAATCATGCAATGGCAATCGTAGGATATCACGACTCGATCCGCTGGGATTATAATGATGATGGGCAATATACCAACCACTTGGACATCAATGGTGACGGAGAAATTGATGTGCGTGACTGGGAAATTGGAGGCTTTAAAATGGCTAACACTTATGGCAGCATTAGTGGATGGGGTGATGCAGGTTTTTCATATATGATGTACAAAACAGTCGCCGATATTTCAACACAAGGTGGTATTTGGAATAATCAGGTGATTGTAATTGATGTGAAAGAAAATTATACACCTCAGCTAACGGCAAAAGTGAGCCTTACGTATCCATGCCGAAACAAGCTAAAGTTAATGGCAGGTGTCTCGAATGATCCTATGGCATCAGAACCTGAGTTTGTTCAACAGTATCCGATGTTTGATTTTCAAGGAGGTTGTCAGCCAATGCAAGGTAACTCAGGTGGGGCAACCATCGAGGTTGGTCTTGATTTGAATTATCTCCTTTCGCATGTTGAACCAGGTCAGAATGTTAGGTTTTTCTTTATGGTTGTTGAAAATGATGAGGGAAGCGCTTCTCAAGGAACGATAAATAGTTTCTCACTCATTGACTACACCAATGGCATCCCTCAGGAAATACCGGCAACTTTGTCAAATGTTTCAATTCAAAACAATACGGTCACCAAAATTGGTATTTCGACCCCTGTTAACTTTGAGCAGGTTGAAGTTGTAACTGATGATGTACCTCCATTCGAATTATATCAAAATAGTGAAGTTCAGTTGTTGGCAGAAGGAGGACAAGATCCTTACAGCTGGTATCTGCTCGATGCTTTTGATACAATTAATTCTACTTCAACATTTCCAGAAATAAATGGAAATCCCGTCAGTGTCTCTGGAAGTGATGAAGGAACAGGAGCTGTTGATTTACCTTTTTCTTTTCCTTTTTATGGAAAAGAATATGATAAAATTTATGTGGCTGTTGATGGTTTTATAATGTTTGAACCTTCATTGGTTACATGGCCTTATTATATTGCTGGTAAATCTTATGTAATTCAAAATAAGATAATTGCACCTGCTTTGTCAAAGCCATTTTATGTAAATGGCTCTGCCGGTGATGGTATTTGGGCAGAACTTGGACCTGATGTCGCTACTATTCGCTGGAAACTTTCGGTTTACGGACAGAGCGGAAATAGCGAGGTAAGCATGGCTGCCCGACTTCATAAGGACGGACGAATCGAGTTCTTTTATGGAACACATTTGGCAGCATCTTATATTGCAAGGTTTGCAGGAGTTTCAAATGGCGATGGTGAGAATATGTTACTTCTGAATAAAACCGGATATTTTGTGCCTTATGCTCAGCAACATACCACATTTATGCCACATGAGCGTTTCAATAACCTTGAACTAACAAAAAAAGGGTTGCTTTCAGCAACAATCGATAGTTACACTCCGGGCAGGACAATTACTGTTTTGGTAAGTGATGAAAATAATATCCGACAAACTGCTGCGTTTCCTATTGAAGTTCAGGGTGTTGTGATGGATTACAGCCTTAATGCCGGTGGCGATGAAATCGTCGAATATGGTGAAGATGTACGTTTTAACTTTCACTTTGAAAATAAAAACCCAAATAACCTTGGAGCAGGAACACTTCAGCTTACCGGAGAGGATGCTTTTATTTCAATTGTTGAGGGACAAGTTGATCTTCCTTCTCTAGCTGTCGATGAGTCAGTTGAATTGAGCGAAATTTTCCTTTTGGAAGTAAGCACCGATGTTCCTGATTTGCATAAGGCTGAATTTACATTGAACTATACAACAGCAGAAGGAAGCTGGAGCAGAAACGTTTCAATTACAGCCTATGCGCCTGATTTGCATGTGCTTACCGTTAGTGTGAATGACGGTGAGAATGGCATTTTAGAACCAGGTGAAACTGCAAATCTTGTTATTCGGATGCGAAATAACGGTGGTGGAAAACTTCAGGATGTTGATGCTGACCTGAGTACAAACGATCAGGATTTAACCATATTAAGTGGATCAGCTTCGATAAGTCAGCTTCTTCCAATGCAAATTTGGGAGGCAGTATTTCAGGTAGAATTGTCAGCCGATGCTACCCCAATGCAGGTGGTTGAGCTTTTGCTAAATGTGGTGGCAGCTAACGGTTACGCCTATCAAAAAGGTCTGCCATTGATGACATCCCTCATCGTCGAAAATTTTGAGTCCGGAGCCTTTGAGATGTTCGATTGGCAAATGTCTGGCGACGCACCCTGGACTATCACAACAGTTACCCCTTATGAAGGAACTTACGCGGCACGTTCAGGAGTGATAGGTGATGATATGTCTTCAAATCTGGTTTTGTCCTATGAGGTGGCTTTTGCTGATACTATTTCTTATTACTACAAAGTATCAACCGAGTCGAATTATGACTACCTCAAGTTTTCTGTTAATGGTGAACAACTTGATGAATGGTCGGGCGAAGTGCCATGGTCGCGGGCCGTGTATGTAGTTGATGCAGGAGAGCAAACTTTCCGTTGGAGGTATGAAAAAGACTACAGTGTTTCAAGTGGGAGCGATTGTGTTTGGATAGATTACGTGGTTCTGCCAGCGGTAAAAATTTATACAAGCGTTGAAGAGCAATCTGAAGACAAATCTTTTGAATTGTTGGTTGGCCCTAATCCTTTCAAGGATCAATTGTTAATTTCTGTCAAAGCTCATTCAAGTGAACCCTTTAGTCTTGTCGTTACTGATGCTAAAGGAAGTCACCTTTTTGGGACTACAGTTAATGCAACTGATGGCCAGGTATATCAGATAAACCCTACACATGAATTGGGAAGTAACGGATTGATCTATATTGTCTTACAAAGTGGTAATCAACGAATTGTTAAGCCGGTAATTCGCGCTTCAAGGTAATAAGGCCATTTCACTTTCTGCAACTTCTGATGAAGACGGTAAAAAATGTATTGTTTGGTTCGATCTTGTTGCTTCTGCTTTTACCAGGATTTCAACAATTTTTTAAGATCGTAAAAGAACCACCGCTTTTCGGTTCTTTTGAAAAGCTGAATAAAGTGACGTTTGATTCACTTCAGCTTTCCAATTGGCTTGATGGTAGTTTTCAAAATGCTGTCAACCAGCAAACAGAAGCTAGAATTGGGTTTCATAATACACTTGTGCGTCTGTATAATCAATGGCAATTCAGTTTGTTTTCGAAAGCCAATGCTGAAGGTGTCATTGTTGGTCAACAGTCAGAGCTTTTTGAGGAGGATTACCTTAGAGCAGCAACCGGTGAGTTTTTTATTGGAGAGGAGGTCTGGCAACAAAAGGCGGAGCAGTTAAAAGCTATTCAGGATACACTCAAGAGTTTGGGTAAGACCATCATGGTGATTATTGAACCCGGCAAAGGGACAGTTTATAGCGATCGCTATCCGAATAAGTACCAAACAGGTTCTGCAAATCAAAGCAATTATAAGTCGTTGAAGATGAGCTTTGAACAGAATGGGATTAACTTATTGGATTATAATGAGTGTTTCAGTCAATGGCGCGATACTTCAACATACCGACTTTTTCCACGAACAGGGACGCATTGGTCGTATTATGGGGCAATTCTAGCTGCCGACACCTTATTCCGATTCCTTGAAGCTCAGTACCCGGAAAGGATTCATTCATTTTCTATCTCTAGACTTCATGAAGCTGAAAAACTTAAGCATCCTGATGATGATATCTGGCTTACGATGAACCTGTTGAAGGAAGCTCCAGTTGAAAATATAGCTTATCCGGAATTATTATTTGAACCCCTTCCGGAGGATGGATTGAATTTGCTCGTTATTGGAGATAGTTTCTATTTTAACTGGCAGAATGAGAAAATAATGCTGAATACTTTTAGCGACAGCCAATTTTGGTATTATAATAAGTTGGTTCACAATCATGTAGGAGCTCAGGTTGGTTTAACAAAAGACCTTGATCTAAGGTCAGAATTGAAAAAATACGACCTCATTTTAATTATGATAACGGAAAGGTTTCACCAGAATTTTGCATGGGGATTTGATGATGAGTTGTACGAAATTTTTTATCCGGGAAAGATTCAACGAAAAAATTATTTTCTCAATCAAGTTCGAATTGGTAATCTGGAGTTTATTAGAATCTATAATGATGCCAAGGCTGCCAGAATGCCTTTACAGGAACGTCTTGCGCTAGAAGCTAAGTTCAGGATGTTTGATGATTGGCAAAAACATCCGGATCTATATACTGACAAATCTGTTGTGATTGAGATGCTTATGATGGCAATAAAAGGTTCGCCGGATTGGTATGCGGGAATACAGAAGAAAGCCAAAGACAGAAAGCTCAGCGATGAAGAAATGCTCCGGATTGATGCTGAATGGGTATATGAGCAAAAGCAGCAAAACAAAAAACCTAGTTGATAAAGTTCAGGCCGTGTTTGTAAGTCTTCGTGCTGATTTCCAACATGTAGACTCCTTTTGAAAGTTGATTAACCTGAGTAATCTGGTTTAAAAGGAATTTGTTTTGTCCTTTTATTAATTGCATGTTCATTTGAGCAACTGTTTTACCCATCGCATCACAAACACGCAGTACGCATGGTTCTTCCCATTCACTTTCAACAGTAATTACCGCATTTTCATTTACAGGAACAGGCCATAGATTCAATTTCAGCTGAATAGGTTCTTTTTCTTGTTGCTCCACAAACCCCTGATATTCATATGCTCCCATATCTGTGGTTCCATACATAATGCGGTTGTGACCTGAAAGGTCGTTGATGGGAAGCTCAAAAAAGCCAATATCGTTTAGAGCTGTATTTATTGCCGGACTACCTGGCAATAAACTGTAATCCGACAAAGTAGTATTGCTAAACATAGGATCAAGGTCGGGACAATTAAAAAATTCTCCCTGAAAAGTGCTTCCACCAAACCATGGAACGCCACCTTGTACAATACTGTTATAGAACCCTGGCACAGAATTCACATCCCATATCCACACCTGAGATCCAAGTGTGTCGTAGGCAATGTTTCCCCATAGGATGCTGTTGAAAAGTTTTGCATGAGCATATTCATTGCAATAATATCCACCTCCCATAGGTGCCAGATTATTGGTTATCGTAGCATTTGTCATCACAGTGGTGGCAGTTAGATTGGCGATACCTCCGCCGAAGAATTTCGCTTCATTACTGATGATGAGCAGGTTGGCTATCGGTCGGTCAGGTTGCGACCTGATAAAGCAAAGGCCACCTCCCAAAGCGCTGTAATTATCCCGAATAATGCAATCGAGGACGATGGGTTTGGAATACTCAAATGAAGCTGCCCCACCAACGCCGGTAGAGCTGTTCCTGTAAAAAGTATTTTTTTGCACGATGGGGTCCGACGAAACAAAACAAAGTCCGCCACCATAGCCGTAGATCATGCCGTCATTTCCAGCGTAATTATCTGATATAATAGAGTTTTCGATGAGGAGATTGCTTTTAAAAGCATAAAGTGCACCTCCCCAATAGTAGGAATAATTATGTTGTAATCGAATGTGTCGCATACTCACTTTGTTGAAACGTTTTATACGGATTGCTCCTCCAAAACAATTAAGCGAATCGCCAACTGCTTTACCATAGCTGAGTTGGCAATATTCGAATTGTGTTGAATCGTTCGAAACAGGGGTATCCTCAATGCGAATGCCATTCCATCCACCAGCATTGCTGTTAATATCGCCAAAACCTGTAGTGTCAGCAACAGTGAATAAAATGCTATCGGATGGCAGTCCAAGTGCCTTAAGAGTTCCCTGAACGGTTAGAGAATAGTAACCGGTA
>Ga0351880_1175_pt1 | contig 13661 bp, 12 predicted proteins | sample BONcelFGM3001E13_FD_206766 | JGI IMG/M metagenome (GOLD analysis project Ga0351880, IMG submission 206766) | Enriched cells from coal bed in the Powder River Basin, Montana, United States - BONCAT cells FGM rep3 HSBNCT.FGM.300.1.E13 ...
ACTAAACTGGGATGTTTTTTTATGGATACAAATAAAGATGATATCACTGACTTTTTTAAAAGGCTTGACCGGTCATCCTTTATTGATAATGAATTTAAAGATTTGGCAGGCCTAAACAGGCCTTTGCCGATAGGTTTTGGCCAAACGATTTCTCAGCCCAGCCTGGTTTTGGAAATGACATTGGCGCTTGAGCTTGATAAAAACTGCAAGGTGCTTGAAATCGGTACAGGATCGGGCTACCAGACCGCACTTCTCGCTGAATTTTCAAAGGCTGTATACACCGTTGAACGTATTCCGGAACTGTCGAAAAACGCAAAACAAAAGCTTAATATGCTTGGCTACCGCAATATCTTTTACTGTATTGGCGACGGGAGCCAAGGGTGGGAGGAGCATGCGCCGTTCGACCGGATCATTATAACTGCGGCCGCCGGAAAAATGCCCGAAAAACTGATGGACCAGTTAAAGCCCGAGGGTGTCGCCATCGCTCCGGTCGGGCCAAGAGGGTGTCAGGATCTACTGAAGATCAGCAAGAGCAAAAACGGTGCTATAAAACCCGAGTCACTCGGCAAGGTCACCTTTGTTGAAATGAAAGGCGAATATGAATGGGATCAGTGAAAAACGTATTTGTTTTTTTGCCGCGCTGAACGCCTTTAAAGGGGCTAATACAAAAAATCAACCTATTTTTTAGGCAGAGGGGAACAGCATCATCCCGCAAGATTCGGTATGTTGATGATCAAAGTCGCCAGATAGAAATAGATGATCAGCGAAAATGCGTCAACAATGGTCGTGATCAGCGGGCTCGCCATGATGGCAGGGTCGAGCTTGAGTTTCTTGGCGATGATGGGCAGCATGCCGCCCAGCAGTTTAGCCAGAATCACAGTCAGCATCAGCGTGATCGCCACCGTCAGCGCTACATCGATACCCACTGAGTCCAAAATCAGGATGCGGAAGAAATTGAACAGCGCCAGTGTCGCGCCGACAAGTATGCTCACGCGCAGCTCTTTCCATATGACCTTAAAAGTGTCCTTGAACGTGACTTCGCCAAGCACAATGCTTCTGATGACAAGTGTTGAGGCTTGCGCGCCCGCATTTCCGCCGGTATCCATGAGCATAGGTATGTATGCCGCCAAGATCACCACGGATTCGAGCGTGGCTGAAAAGCCGCGGATGATGTAACCCGTGAAAGTGGCGGAAATCATCAGAACCATGAGCCAGATGATCCTCTTGCGCGCGAGCTTGAACGTACCGGCCTGTATGTACTCTTCTTCTGTGGGGCGCACAGCGGCCATCTTTAAGATATCTTCTGTGGCCTCTTCTTCAATAACATCGATGATATCGTCGATGGTGATGATGCCGACAAGCCTTTGCTCATTATCCACAACAGGCAAGGCGAGCAGGTCGTATTTTTTGAAAAGGTTGGCCACATCTTCCTGGTCGTCATGGGTATAAGCGAACAGCACATCTTTTTGCATGATGTCCGCAATTTTTTTGTCTTCACTGGCAAGCACAAGGTCTTTTAAAGAGAGCGTACCCTCAAGGTGCCGCGCCTTGTCAATAACATAGCAGGTGTATATGGTTTCCTTGTCGGGCGCCGTTCTTCTCACATAATCCAAAGCATCCCTGACGAGCAGCTCTTTTTTCAAGTCCACATATTCAATGGTCATCAGGCTGCCCGCCGAGCTGTCCGGGTATTTTAAGAATTGGTTGATGAGCCTGCGCTCCATCTCATTGGTGTTTTTGAGAATCCTTTTGACAAGATAAGCCGGCATTTCTTCAATAAAGTCTATCTTGTCATCAAAATACAAGTCGTCAAGGATGCGTGAAAGCTCTTCTTCGTTGACAAGGTTGATGATTTCCGTCTGCTTCTCCACGCTCAAATAGGCAAAAGCGTCCGCAGCGATCTCTTTGGGTAAAAGGCGAAACACAATAAGGGCTTGCTTTTCGTCAAGCTCGTCAATAAAATCCGCGATATCCTGCACAGGGTACTTTTGTATTTCCTGACGGAGCACGGAGAATTTTTTGTTTTCCACGAGATCGTTGAGCTCTTCGAAATGGAGCTCCTCAAATCTCTTTTCGTCAACCTGCATGTGGTTCTCCTGCAAAAGAGTCTTTGATTAGTATAAACAAAAAACGAGCCTGCGACAAGAAGAAACAGGTAAAAAAGAAGAAAAAACAAAAAAGCCGTCTAAAATAACCGACGGCATAAACGCGATTATATATTTTTGCAGCACTCCTGCCAATTAAACGGCCGCACAGGTCAGTTTGTGAGCGCGACGATGCCGAGCTTGGTGGCCAGATCGCAGTCTAAGACATAGCAAGGGCCGCTGCCGTTTTGCCACGGGTCACTCAGGTAATCAAGCCACTCGTCCGAATCCATGTATCTGACGACATTTGCATAATCGTCATAGGCTGTAAAAGGAAGGACGGTTGTTTCCACAAGATAATATTCTCCGGAACCCTGCCATGTTTCTACTGCAACCTGGGCGTGGCCGGGCGGGAAGATCAGCATCGCATGCATACCGGCAGACTGCAGTGCGCTTGCCATCACGAGTGAGGTTTCTATGCAGATGCCGCTTTTGCTTGACAGCACATCGTCAGGAAGCAGCACGCGCTGGTGTTGTCCTTCCGTCATCGAAAATGCACCCACATTATAGCGTACGCCCATATCGCTCATTGCGCCCTGCAGCCCGAGGATCTGGAACAGCACATTTTTATAATATTCATCAGGGCCGAACAGCGAGGAATACTGGTAACCCTGAAGCGTGTTGAATCTACCGTCAGTCGCATTATCCAGCCAGTCGATGGCATTGCGTCGCAGCTCAAGTATGCCGTCAGACTCAGGTGTCAGCCAGGCCAGTGCATTGTCAAGGCTGTACTCGCCGAACTCATCTTCCCAGAGGATAAAATCATATTTGCTCATCAGCTTTATCGGCGCGCTTTCCTGAACATAGGGCTTGCCTGTATCAACATCGGTCACAGAAAAAATGATCTGAGCGTCTTTGCTTGAATCAAGATTCAGCTGTCCTGTCAGCACGGGCGGTTTGATATAAAACTGGGTGATCTGTTCGGTGAGCGTTAATTTTTGTTCATAAACCTGTGTAAACCCCGGGATCTCAGCCCTGATCAGAACTTGTGTATTTCCGCCCTCAGAAGTTGCATGGAAATTGACGACCGAGTCCATCGAGGGATACAAAGAAGGATACACCGTTTTGGCGTAATTAAAATCCACGACCACTTCTTTAGCGTCTGTCAGATAGCTGTAAGCGGTTTCCGGCAGCGCAGCAGCAGAAGTGCCGATGACGCCGGTAAAAAGCAAGATGAGCACCGCTGCAATAAGCACTGTGCCGAGCGAGGCTGTAAGCACGGCAGGCCAGATCTTGCGCGTTTTGTTTTTTGGCTGCACGGGCGGCATTACGGGCGCAAAAGGTTGTGTTTGCTGCGTAGTCACAGCTGTCGGCTGCGCAAAGGCAGATGGTGCAACAGCCTCTTTTTCTGGTTTTTGGAGCGGTGTCAGCGCTGCACCACATTTGAGACAAAAGACTTCGTTATCGCGCGTCTGCGCACCGCATTTCTGGCAAAACATATCAGAGCCCTCCTTGTCCGGCATGCGCCAGGAGCTTGCTGATGTTGCGTTTTAATTCGCTGTGCAGGGAAGACAAGCTGGTTTCCAGGCGTTCAGATACTTTTCTGTACTGAAGATTGATATCCTCGGTCATCAGAATGATGTACTTATTGTTTTGCAGCTCGAGCCTTGCAATAAGCGAATCAATAGAATAAAAACGCAGCACATCAAAAACCTCATGGCTTTGCAGATAGTTGACGGTGTAGAGCGATTCTATCGCGGTATTAAAAGAGCCGAATTGTTTGATGAAGCGTGAAAAAGTGTGACCCATAAACGGCGGACATTCAATATTCTTAAGATTGGCGGTGGTTTGTTCGACGGCATTATACATATCTAAGATCATGGTTTCTGCGTTTTCATCAGAATAAAGCGACTCGTCAAACTCTGTGACGGGCAAGAGCGCATCTTCAAGCTGGAAATACAGGTCGAATATGCTCATCAGATCTTTAAGGGCAACGGTGGTTTTTGCAAAATAGTGCTGCGCCGCTGCCACCGTTTGATCCACTTGCGCGATGTCTGATTGCGCGATTCCATGCACATCTGCCGACATTTTTTCAAAATATGTGATGTATTCTTTGAGTTCATCCGCTTTTTCGTAGACCTCTTCTGAATTGTCCTTCATTTCCTGCTCTGTGTCAGGCCCGTTTTTCAAGGCTTCGATTTCTGCGTTTGATGTTTCTATCTGCCAGTCGATGATTGTTTTTACCTTTTCAAGTATCTTTTGCGCGTTATCAAGATTTTTATCGATAGTTTTAAGATCGCGGACAACAGAACCGGCCGAATGCCCAAATGCGCTGCAGCCAATAAACAAGAGCAAGATCAGCGAAAGCGTGACGAAGATAAAACGTTTCATAGGCGCACCTCAAAATTTATCTAAATAGGCCTTAATGACACCAAAGCCCCAAAAAGAAAGTGTGTATACACACAATGTATCATAAAAATTTTGATTTTTCCATCCGTACATAAGGCCGCAGAAAAAATTATTTTTCTTATTGGTATCGTGAAAAACGGCAGCTCGGTTTTGCGGCTGCCGTCAAACGGTGATGGTGCTTTTTCTAAATCTCAGTAACCAAACAGCCCAGATGCTTTTCTCATGTTTTCAATGATTTGTACAGAAAACGGGCAGCGTTCTTCGCATTTTCCGCAGGCAATACAGTCTCCCCCGTGCGCCTCAAGGGCTGCATATTTTTTGATGACATAATCTGGGATGCTGTTTTCATTCAGCAGGGCCACATCAAGGCTTTGGTTAACGCCTGCGATACGAATGTTTACAGGGCAGGGTTCGCAGTGGTTACAGTAAACGCAGCTTCCTTCAAAGCTTTCTTTCATTGTTGAAATGATGCTTGTAAAATCCTTATCTTTTTCAGAAGCGGCCAAATATTCGCAGCAGCCGATGACTTCTTGGGCGCTGGCACATCCGGCCAGCACATTGGCCACGCCCGCACGCGTCAGGCAGTAATGCAGACATTGGCTGACAGACATGGGCTTTGCAAACGGTGTAAAATCCTTTGAAAGCAGCTTGCCCGAAGCAAAGGGCTTTATGGCAGAAATGGCCACGTTTTTGCTCTCGCAGAGACGGTACAGGTCAGCACGTGCAGAATTCGCAATATTGACACCCTGATAAAAATCCTTGCTGACATCAACGCCGTCGCGGTCAGCATCCATGATATCGTGTGCCGGATTGACCGGGAACATCAGAAGGTCGATCAAGCCCGTATTGACCATTCTTGCTGCCGTCGCGGTATTATGAGAGCTTGCGCCCAAAGTGCGAAGGACCCCCTTGCTTTTTAAATCCAAAGCATATTCGAGTATGTCGGATTCAAAGACTTTTGCAAATTCTTCGTCATTGTCTATGAGAAACAGTATGCCGATATCGATATAATCGGTATTGAGTGCTTTAAGAAGGCCTTCAAAATATTTTTTGACAGTCGGTAAATGCCGGCTGACATCAAACTGCTTGTTAAGGTCGGTTGATCCGATATGGCCGTGTATGATGAGCTTGTCCCTTTTGCCCTTGATGGCCCTGCCGACCTTTTCGCGCATAGAAGCGCTCGGTACAACCATATCGAGCACGTTGACCCCGCGGTCAATAGCTGTATTGACGGTTTCGTCTATGGTTTTTTCAGAGGCATCATACAGGAACTCTGTGCCAAGGCCTATGACGCTTGCCTCTAAACCGCTGCTGCCTATCGTGTTATACTTCAACCTGATTCTCCTCCTGTGTCCACAAAATTTTTAAATGCCATGCACCATAAAAACTTTTGCAAGGTTTACCTAATACTTCTCACATTATACCGTGAGCCGCATTATCAAAGCAACCAGAATATAATACATGTTTGATACTGAAAGATAAAAATACATAAAATATTTGTTTATATTTAAGCTTCGTATTGCAGATTGAAATACCTTCTTTGAGGTGATAAGATGTAGCACAATGGATATGTTTTCGATCATGGAAAAGGTCGGTACGTTATTCGCGCTGATCATCATCGGCCTGGTTTTCGGAAAACTCGCACGCACGACAGAAAAAGACACGCAGCTGCTGGCAAAAGTTGTGCTGAATGTGGTCGTGCCGGCGAATATCATTGCCAGCGTCAGAATGGCGGATTTTGACTCCATAAAGCAAGACCTTTTAGCACTGGTCATTATTTCATGTTGTGTGCTGGCGTTCACGCTTGCCCTCGCTTTTTTGTTTACACGTTTGTTGAAGATGGAGGGCGCAACGGCTGGGGTATACCGCAGCGCAGTTTTTTTCAATAATTACGGATTCATGGGCTGGCCTGTCTGCTTTATTATTTTCGGCGCGCAGGGACTTTTGTATGCTGTGCTCTATACCATCCCGATGAATGTGTTTTTGTACACATTTACGCCCATGATGCTTGCCGGCAAAACAAAAAGGGCTTTTGACTTGAAGCTGTTGATCAATATGCCTCTTGTTTCAACAGTGATCGCTGTTTTACTGCTGGTATTCAGCGTAACCCCGCCTGATTTATTAGGGGATGTGTTTGAAATGGTGGGGGCGGTTCAAACACCGCTTTCCATGATAATCGTCGGTATGGTGCTCGCATCGGCAGACTTAAAAAAACTGATGAATGGCGCTGCCCCTTACCTGTACTCAGCGGTCAGGCTTGTCGTGATCCCGGCTGCTTTGTTTTTGGTTTTGAAATGGGCTGGAGGCTTTGGGCTCATACTGGGTATACCGGTCATCATCGCGGCAATGCCTGCGGCGACAATGGTGGTCGTATTGTCACAGAATTATGATTCGGATACTGTGCTTGCGTCCCGGCTTGTAATCATCAGTACACTGTTCTCCATTGTGACGATACCGTTGTTTGCCATGCTTGTGCTATAATACTGTCGGGAGGGAACTGCGATGTGGGTGGTTGTGACGGGCGCATCATCGGGCATCGGCCTTGAACTGGCGCGTGTTTTTGCAGAACATGGATGCCATCTCTTTCTTGTCGCAAGGAACATGCAGCAGCTGGAAAAAGCCGCATCAGAGCTGAGAAAGACATACGGTACAGATGTGCGTGTACTGCAAAAGGATTTAACGGAACCAAACGCTGCTGATGAATTGTTTGCTCAGCTTAACGGTACGGGCGTAGATATATTCGTCAATAACGCAGCAAGCGGAATTTGCGGTGCATTTGCTGATACCGACGTACATAAACAGGTGGAAACGATTTGCCTCAACACAGAGGCGCTCACGCGGCTTACGAAATGTGCGATCGTTCATATGCACAAGCACGGCGGCGGAAAGATCCTCAATGTGGCGTCCACTGGCGCATACCAGCCGGGGCCGTATACAGCGGTGTATTATGCCACAAAGGCTTATGTGCTCTCTTTTACGCAGGCGCTGCGGCATGAGCTTAAGGGCAGCGGCATATGCATATGCGTATTGTGCCCGGGCGCAACGGCCACGGATTTTGCCCGGCGCGCGGGCAAGAGGCAGCTTAAGTGCGCAATGACGGCGCGCGCAGTTGCGCAAATCGCCTATAAAGGGCTTATAAAAAAAAGGGGCGTGATCATCCCCGGCATATGGAACAAGATCGCCGTTTTTGGCTCGAAGCTGCTGCCCGGGAAAATATCGGCTGCTATCGTGGCGCGGATACAGAGGCGCCTGATTGTATGATTATTTTATAAGGGGGATAAGTATGCAGTATGTGATTTTTGATAAGAAAGACAAAGGCAGGCTTGTATCCAGATTTGGCCTTGGATGTATGCGTTTGCCGAAAACAAAGCGCAGAGACGGTACTGAGATTATCGACGAAAAAGAATCCATACGCATGATAAGGCATGCCATCGACAGCGGCGTCAATTATATTGATACCGCCTATATATATCCCGGCAGTGAGGAAGTGGTCGGAAAGGCGCTTGCGGACGGATACCGGCAAAAGGTTTGGCTTGTGACAAAGAGCCCGGTATGGGAGGCAAAAAACAAAGATGATTATGAAAAGCTTTTTATTGAACAGCTTGAAAGACTAAAAACAGATTATATCGACATCTATCTGCTGCACTGCCTTGACGGCGCGAACTGGAAGCACGTGAAGGAAACGGGCGGTTTGGCGTTTATGGAAAGCTTAAAAAAGAAGGGGAAGATCGGCCGGATCGGCTTTTCGTTTCATGCGGATCATGAGCTCTTCGTAGAGATTATAGACGCCTATGATTGGGATATGTGTATGATACAGCTCAACATTCTGGACGAAAATCATCAGGCGGGTATCAAGGGCTTAAGACACGCGGCGTCAAAAGGGATCCCTGTTGTGATCATGGAGCCGCTCAAGGGCGGATTGCTCGGCGATAATGCGCCAAACGAGGTCAAAAGCCTCATAAACGGATACACTGAAAAAAGATCATTGGCAGAATGGGCTTTTCGGTGGCTGTATAATTTGCGTGAAGCTACTGTGATCATAAGCGGCGTCAGCACCATGACGCAGCTTGAGGACAATCTTAGTATATTTGCCGATGCAAAGCCAAACTCCATGAGTGAGCAGGACATGGAGCTTGTACTTAAGATTAAGCAAATTTATGATAACAAAGTCAGGATCGGCTGCAGCGGCTGCGGCTACTGTTTGCCTTGCCCTGCCGGTATCAACATACCGGAGGTGTTCAAGATATACAACGATGCTTATGTTTTTGAAGATCCAAATACGGGGCAAACCGTCTACTCTATGGTCATTGCCGACTCAGGCCATGATGCTTCCGGCTGCATCGCTTGCGGGCACTGCGAAAAGCATTGTCCGCAGGAGCTCCCAATCATAGAAACACTTAAAGAAGCGCACAGCGTATTAAAAGCGTAAACGTGCGATATGGATGCCATTTTTTATGACACGCAATTTTATCCTGAGGCTTTATGTTCAAACGGGAAAACATAAGGCAGCTTCAGATTATTGCGGACTTCAATGAATTCTTTTTGTACGGCCTCTCCGACAGGCACGCCTTTGTCCTTGCGCTCAAGCCACGTGAAGTATTCTTTCTCGCCCGCGGTATAGATGCGCTGCTGACCCGGCGCTTTTCTTGATGCCCTCAAGCTGCGCAGTATGTCTCCGCATGTTCTTTTAAAGCTTTCGAGCCCTAAGAAGGCTTCGGGATCTATCACAAGGAAAAAATGGCCAAGATGGTACGGCATTTTTGAGCCATACACATCCACACCGTTTAAAGCCTTCAAAAAGCTGCCTGCCTGCAGCGCGGCGCATAATATCTCGACCACCGTGGCGTATCCGTAGCCCTTATAGCCCGCAAGCTCTTCGCCGATACCGCCGAGCGGCGCAAGAGCGGCATCGCCGTTCGTAAGGTCAGTGAGTATCTGGCTGCTGTCTGTTTTAGCGGTGCCGTCCCGCCCAATCACCATGCCGGCAGGTGTTGGTTTTCCGTTGCGTGCAAAATATTCTAATTTGCCACGCTGGGTGATGGAAGTGGCGCAGTCGATAGCAAACGGAAAGTCTTCATCAGTCGGGAATGCAACGGTCAGCGGATTGGTGCCGAGCATGTTTTCCACTCCGAACGTGGGCGCGATGGACGGGCGCGCATTGGTGCCCGTGATGCCGATCATCCCGGCTTTGGTGGCCATCGTGGCCCAGTAACCCGCGATACCGTAGTGGGTCGAGTTGCGGACTGCTACCATCGACAGCCCATAGCTTTTTGCCTTGCCTATAGCCATGGTCATCGCCTTATGGCTGGCCACCATGCCCATGCCGTCATGCGCATCAAGGACAGCCGTGGTCGGCGTTTCTTTTAACACCTCGATCTGTGTCACGGGGTTTTGTATGCCCGCTGCGATACGGTCAATATAAATGGGCTTAAAACGGTTGCAGCCGTGGCTTTCAATGCCGCGCCTGTCGCTTTCCATCAGCACGTCGGCGCAGATCCTGGCATCCTCGTTTGGCACGCCGCAGCCAATAAAAGCGTCAACGAGAAAAGCGCCGATAAGCTCCCATGAAACATAGCAGGTTTTATCCATTGTGTTCTCCTTTGGTGAATCAGTGAACTTCCCAGTCTAAGGAACGCGCAACGGCGCGCTGCCACTGTGCATAATAGGCATCGCGCATATGAGTATCCATATTGGGCACGAATATTCTATCACATTGTCTTAATTCCGCAAGCTCCTCCTTGTTTTTCCAGACACCTGCGGCAAGCCCCGCGAGAAACGCTGCGCCGAGCGCTGTGGTTTCCACATTGACTGGGCGATCCAGATCCGTGCGCAGCATATCCGCCTGAAACTGCATCAACACATCGCTCGCGCTGGCACCTCCGTCGACGCGAAGTTTAAAAATTTGGCTGCCGCTGGCTTTCTGCATGGCTGTAAGCAGATCCGTCACCTGATAAGCGATGCTTTCCAGCACGGCCCTTGCGATGTGCGCCCGCTTTGTACCGCGCGTTAAGCCAAGCATTGTGCCGCGAGCATACATATCCCAGTATGGCGCACCCAGCCCGGTGAAAGCAGGGACAAAATAGACGCCGCCGTTATCCGGGACTGAAGCTGCGAGGATATCAATTTCGGGGGCGCTCCCAATAAGCCTAAGATCATCCCTTAACCATTGTATGACGCTGCCTGCATTGAAAATACTGCCTTCAAGTGCATATTCCGCTTTACCCTTTTGCAGCCCACAGGCTATAGTCACAAGAAGCCGGTCTGCGTTTTTTTTAGGCAGGGGGCCAGTGTTCATCACCGCGAAACAGCCCGTGCCGTATGTGCACTTTGCCATACCGCTTTCAAAGCAGGCCTGGCCGAACAGGGCTGCCTGCTGATCACCCGCTGCCCCTGCGACAGGCACACCGGCAAGCGTGCGCAGCTCGGCACTGTCTGTGACATTACCGAAAATACCGCTGCTTGGCATCACTTCGGGCAACATGTGCATGGGTATTTCCAAAGCATGGCAAAGGTGTTCATCCCATTTGAGCGCGTAAATATCGAACAGCATCGTTCGCGCAGCGTTGGTATAATCCGTGGCATGCACTTTTCCGCCGGTCAGTTTCCAGATCAGCCATGAATCGACTGTACCAAAAAGAATGTCTCCGTTTTTCGCGCGCTGCCTAACGCCCGGAATGTTGTCGAGTATCCATTTGAGTTTTGTGGCGGAAAAATAAGCATCGATGAGCAGCCCTGTTTTTTGTGTAACATAGTCAGACAGGCCGGCTGCGATCAGCTGCTCGCAGATATCGGCTGTCCTGCGGCACTGCCAGACGATGGCGTTAGATACCGGTGCGCCCGTTTTTCTGTCCCAAACTACTGTCGTCTCGCGCTGATTGGCGATACCAATGGCACTGATGCGTTTGCCAGCAGCGTTTGCAGCGGCATTGGCTGTGGCAATAACGCTTTGCCATATTTCCATGGGATCATGCTCCACCCAACCGGGCTGCGGGTAGATCTGGCGGAACCCACGCTGATCATTGCCTGCAATACGCCCCTTATTGTCAAAAACGATGGCGCGTGAACTGGTCGTCCCCTGATCAAGCGCCAAGACCCAAGCATCCATCGCGATTTCTCCCTCTTAATAAAAACCTCTTTGTAATAATATAACACATTTTCTGATGCAGTTGTTGCATTGCGCATGATGGCCGTTGTAAAATGACCCATCAGCCAAAAAGGAGGAACACATGCGGTTTGAGGGCAAAACGTGCGTCGTTACTGGAGGCGCGAACGGTATAGGGAAGTGTATCGCTGAAGCCTTTTTGCGCGAAGGCGCGCGCGTCGCGGTGATCGATAAGGACGAGCCGGCGGGTAAAAAAATGGCGCAGAACCATAAGAAGCTGCTTTTTATGCATGGCGATGCTGCCGAAAAGGAAACACTTGAGGTGTTTGCACAGCAGGTGATGGATACATTTTGCAAACTTGATTGCTTGGTCAACAATGCATGCATCAACAATAAAGGCCTGCTCTCAGGCTGCTCGTATGAGGATTTTGACCATGCGCTGCGCGCAGGCGTGGTGGCTCCTTATTACCTTGCTTTGCTGTTTAAGGAAAGCTTTACGCAAGGCGCTTCCATCGTAAATATTTCGTCGACAAGGGCGGTGATGTCGCAGCCTGATACAGAGAGCTACACAGCGGCCAAAGGCGGTATCAGCGCATTGACGCACGCACTTTGCATGAGTTTTTCTGGCAGGGTGCGTGTCAATGCCATAAGCCCGGGATGGATAGACACGCGTGCGTATCAGCACAAAGAGAGCCATATGCCGCAGCACACAGAGGCAGACGCGCGCCAGCACCCTTGCGGCCGCATCGGCAGCTCCGAAGATATCGCGAATACGGTGTTGTACCTTTGCAGCACAGACGCAGGTTTTATCAACGGCGAAAACATCTCGATTGACGGCGGTATGACACGGCGCATGATCTACCACGGTGATGATGGCTGGAGTTATGACGGCTCATAAATATATCATGATGACCAGTTGAATTGGGTGTTGACAGCGCAGTTAAATCCCATTACAATTGTGGATGCAGTTTAAAAAGACCCACACGGGGGATTAGCTCAGTTGGCTAGAGCGCTTGACTGGCAGTCAAGAGGTCACGAGTTCGAGTCTCGTATTCTCCACCAAAGGCAGTCAAGAAAAATAAGCTTGACTGCTTTTTTATTAATTATATGAAAATCACGTTCTCGGGGTTTGATTATGCGGAATGAATTGGAATCCATTCGCATCCTTAATGACATCAACTGCAATTAGATTCGCATCGTCTATATCGGGGTTATTCGGAAAAAAAACACGAAAAAGATTAATTATTTGGTTTGTATACAAAAATAGCAAATTTAATACTTCTTCTACTTCAAACTTCTGATCATTAATTATAATAGATAACATAAAATCTATATTATATTTTCCTTGTCCGTGAACACAATGCGGAAACTTATATTCAAAAAGAATACAATCTTTTTCGAGCGGTTCTTGCCTACAATATATCATGTCAGGCAAGGCAAATTCATTTTCAGTTAAATCATAACTAAATGAATGGTTATGTTTTTGAGGAATAAATATCACGGGAGATGGAATACGATGCTTATCTATTAAGTCTATTTCATGTAATAAACCCAAAAGATCAGATTCAGGCGCTCCATTTTCAGGTGAGCAATCACGTTGAAATGGTTGCAATGATTTTATTATATTAGCAGCATCCTCTGGTAACTGTTCCAAACAAATTTTAGCTCTTTTATTAAAACTAGATAAATCCTTCATTATAGGGAAAGAAATAGCTCTTGGTTTTTTTGGCGGGTTGCATTTTAGGCAAGCAAGTTCATAGGCAAGATTATCCAAAGCACTACGTAAATTATGAATACAATCACCAAAGAGAAGACCAATATCATCGAGAACAGTTTGAGTTGGAAAAGATTTTAAAATTAATCTAATGCCCAAATCATTATCAAATCTTTCATATTGTATATCAAGTTGATTGTCCTGAAACAATTTGATTTTAGATGTTATTATTTGTCCACGTAAAGAATTGGCATGGCTTAAACGTTTATCGATGGAAGGTATAATCTTCATGATATTATCTCCTCATTTTGGGATTCGGGATCACTGGAGTTGTTGAATAAAGTCATCTTAT
>Ga0351880_1176_pt1 | contig 13614 bp, 11 predicted proteins | sample BONcelFGM3001E13_FD_206766 | JGI IMG/M metagenome (GOLD analysis project Ga0351880, IMG submission 206766) | Enriched cells from coal bed in the Powder River Basin, Montana, United States - BONCAT cells FGM rep3 HSBNCT.FGM.300.1.E13 ...
ATGTAGAGGTAGAAGACCGGGGTGATGTAGAGGGTGAGGAGCTGGGAGACCAGGAGGCCGCCCACCACCGCCACTCCTAAGGGCTGGCGGGCTTCGGCCCCGGCTCCGTAGCCCAGGGCGATGGGGAGCGACCCCATGAGGGCCGCCATGGTGGTCATCATGATGGGGCGGAAGCGGACCAAGGCCCCGGAGTAAATCGCCTCCCGGGGGCTGAGGCCCTCAGTGCGCTGGGCGTCCAGGGCGAAGTCGATCATCATGATGGCGTTTTTCTTGACGATCCCCACCAGCATAATCACCCCCACAAAGGCGTAGATGTTCAGGTCCATGCCGAAGAGCATCAGGGCCAGCAAGGCCCCGACCCCGGCGGAGGGCAGGCCCGAGAGGATGGTCAGGGGGTGGATAAAGCTCTCGTAGAGGATGCCCAAGATCAGGTAGATCACCAGGATGGACATGATCAACAGAAGCCACAAGCCCTGCATGGAGGCCTGGAAGGCCTGGGCCGCGCCCTGGAAGCTGGTGGTGATGGTGGCCGGGAGCATCTGCCGGGCCAGCTTGTCCACTGCGGCCACCGCGTCGCCCAGGGCCGCGCCGGGCTTGAGGTTGAAGGAGATGGTCACCGCCGGTAGTTGGCCGGAGTGGTTGATGGTCAGGGGTCCCAGGTTCCGGGTCAGGGAGGCAACTGCGTCCAGGGGCACCAACCGGCCCTGGCCGGAGCGGATATAGAGCCACTGCAGGGCCCCGGGGTCCATCTGGTAGCGGGGCTCCAGCTCCATGATGACCTCGTAGTCGTTGTTGGGAGCGTAAATGGTGTAGATCTCCCTGGACCCCTAATCATAAAAAAAAAAATCCTCGATCTGCTGGGCCGTGACCCCCAGGGTGGCGGCCTTGTCCCGGTTGATGACCACGTTAACCTGGGGGTTTTTGATCTGCAGGTCGCTGGTCACGTCGATGAGCCCTGGCAGGGTGCGCATCTTGGCCTCCAGCAGGGGGGCCTGGTGGTACAGGTCCTTGATATCCGGGCTCTGGAGGGTCAATTGGTACAGGCTCTTGGTCAGCATGCCGCCGAGACGGATGGGGGGCAGGTTCTGCATAAAGGCCCGGATGCCCGGCACCGTGGCCAACTGGGGCCGCATCTGCTGGATAATTTCCTCCACCCCCGGGCGCTGGTTCCGGGGAATGAGGCGGATGAACAGGCGGCCGGTGTTGCCCGCCACGTTGGGGCCGCTGGCCCCCACCGCGGACATCCAGTTCTTCACGTACGGGTTTTGACCGACAATGGCCGACAGGGCCTTTTGCTCCTTGACCATGGCTTCGAAAGAAATGCCCTGGGCCGCTTCGGTAAAGGTAAAGATCGATCCCGTGTCCTCGCTGGGGAGAAACCCCTTGGGAATAATCCCTAATAGGTACAGGGTGAGTACCAGGAGCAGGACGGAAATTATCATGGTGAACCGCTGATGCCTAAGAACCCCGGTCAGGGTCCGGTCGTAAACGTGGAGCATCCCCTGAAAAATGCGCTCCGTCGCATTGTACAGCCGGCCGTGGCGCTCTTCCCGGGGCGGCCGTAAAAACCGGCTGCACAGCATGGGGGTAAGGGTCAGGGACACGAAGCCGGACACCAGGATGGCCGCAGCGATGGTCACCGCGAATTCATGCAGTAGCCTCCCCAGGATGCCGCCCAGAAAGAACACCGGGATGAACACCGCCGCCAGGGACAGGGTCATGGAGAGAATGGTGAAGCCGATCTCCCGGGAGCCGTTGATAGCCGCCGTAAAAGGCGCCTCCCCCATCTCCATGTGCCGGACGATATTTTCCAGCACCACGATGGCGTCGTCCACCACGAACCCGACGCACAGAATCAGGGCCATCAAGGAGAGATTGTCCAGGCTGTAATTCATCAGGTACATGACGGAGAAAGTCCCGATGATGGACAGAGGCAGCGCCAGGCTGGGGATGACGGTGGCCGAAAAATTCCGCAGAAAGAGAAAGATCACCATGATCACCAGCCCCAGGGCCAACAGCAGGGTGAACTGCACGTCGTTCACCGATTCCCGGATGGTAACGGAGCGGTCGTACAGGGTGACGATTTGCACCGAGGCGGGGACCTGGTTCCGGATGGTGGGCAGCAACTTATTGATGGAGTCCACCACCTCGATGGTGTTGGTGCCCGGCTGGCGCTGGATGGCCAGGACAATGGCCCGGGAGGTTTTGTACCAGGAGGCGATCTTGTCGTTGGAGACGCTGTTGATCACCCGGCCTATCTCCGACAGGCGCACGGGTTGGCCGCCCCGGTAGGCCACGATGAGGGGCCGGTAGGCCTCGGCGGTGGTGAGCTGCCCGGTGGCCTGGACCGTCACGGCTTGGTGGGTCCCATAGAGGGTCCCGGTAGGCAGGTTGACGTTTTCTTTCCTCACCGCCTCCGCCACCTCGTTGATCCCCAGCCCCCGGCTGGCCAGGGCCTGGGGGTCCAGCTGGACGCGCACCGCGTACTTCTGCTCCCCGAAGACTTGAACCTGGGCCACCCCGTTGATCATAGAGATGCGCTGGGCCATGAGGGTGTCGGCATACTCGTTGACGGCGGACAGGGGCAGGGTCTCAGAGGTCACCGCCAGATAAAGGACCGGCTGGTCCGCCGGGTTCACCTTCTGGTAGACCGGCGGGGTAGGCATGTCCGGGGGCAACTGCTTGGAGGCCTTGCCGATGGCCGCCTGGACGTCCTGGGCCGCGCCGTCCAGACTGCGGCTCAGGTTGAACTGAAGGGTGATCTGGCTCAGTCCCAGGGCGTTGGTGGAACTCATGGAGTCCAGGCCGGCGATGGTGGAGAACTGGCGTTCCAGGGGGGTGGCCACCGCGGAGGCCATGGTCTCGGGGGAGGCCCCGGGGAGGTTGGCGGTCACCATGATGGTGGGAAAATCGACGTTGGGCAGATCGCTCACCGGCAGGTAGCGATAGCTCATGGCCCCGAACAGCAGGATCGCCAGCATGACCAGGGTGGTCATGACCGGCCGGCGGATGAAGAGTTCGGTGAAGTGCATAGGGGCGCCCCGGGAGCGTTAGAGCCCGGTCTTGATTTCCACCTTGGCTCCCGGCACCAGCCGGAGCTGGCCGTCGGTCACGACCCGTTCCCCCGGGGTGAGGCCCTTGGTGATGATGACCTCGCCGTCAATGGGGCGCCCCACTTCCACGGGGCGAATCTCCACGGTCAAGTCGGGCCTCACCACGAAGACAATCTGGCCTTCCTGGCTGGTCTGCACCGCCCGGGAAGAGACCAGAATGGCGTTGGGCTGGGTTGAGAGCTGCACCACCACGTTGACGAACAGCCCCGGCCACAGCCGCTTGGACTCGTTGGCAAAGGTGGCCTTGCACAAAATGGTCCCGGTGGTTTTGTCCACGGTGTTGTCGATAAAGCTGAGGACCCCGGCCTCCGGGGTGTTCTCCTCCCCGCCGATGATGGCTTCCACCTTAATTTTTTCTGCCGCCATGAATTTCCGGACTGCCGCCAGGTCTTGTTCCGGTATGGCAAACGACACATAAATAGGCTGGATCTGGTTGATGACCACCATGGCGGTGTCGGCGTTGTCCTTGATCATGTTGCCCTGCTGCGCGATCAGGCTGCCGGTGCGGCCGCTGATGGGGGCCTTGATATAACAATAACTGAGATTGAGTTTGGCGTTTTGCACCGCCACTTGACCGGCGTTGACCGTGGCGCCCAGGGACTCGGCGGTAGCCTTGGCCTGGTCGTAATCCTGCTGACTGACGAACTGTTTCCGGATCAACTCGGCGTAGCGTCCGGCGTCGGCCTGGGCCTTGGTGGCCAGGGCCTTATCCCGGACCAGGTTGGCTTCAACCTGTCTTAAAGCCGCCTCATACGGGCGCGGGTCAATCACGAAGAGGAGGTCGCCCTGTTTTACGTCCTGGCCTTCCTTAAAATTGACCCGGACCAGTTGACCTGACAAGCGGGACTTGATGGACACGGTGGAGTAGGCCTCGACGTTGCCGATGACCTTCAACTCAACGGGCACGGTCTTCTCGGTCACCGTGGCCGCCAGGACCGGCACCGGTGGGGGCGGCGGCGGCTTTTTGTCGCCGGAACAGGCGGCGGCAAACAGGGAGACCGACAGGAACAGGACTAGACAGGCCAGGGGCCTGGACCTTAAGCCGCTCTGAGTTCGGGAGTCGCGCATAGAGGGTCGAGGTCTCAAGGAGTTGCCGGAACCGGTGGTAGGTATAGACGGTGACAAGTGCGCCCCAGGCTTATCAGGCTCAATTAAATAAGTATATGGCTCTGCCAAGTCACAACCAAGCAAATAATACGGTCCGGCGGCCGCAGGCATCAGGCAATGTGCACCTTAAACCGCGCCACGGCCAGGCCTATCATGCCCATGCCCAGGACGGTCATGGCGGTGATCTGGGGCCACAGGAGGGCCAGGCCGGCGCCCTTGAGAAAAATGCCCTGGCTGACGATGATGAAGTACATTAACGGGTTGAGATACGTCAGGTACTGAAAGAACACCGGCATGTTGGCGATGGGGAAGATGAGCCCGGACAGGAGAATGGCCGGGGTCAAATACAGGTTGCCGGCCATCATGGCCTGCTGCTGGGTGGACGAAACCGTGGAAATCAGCAGCCCCACGCCCACGGAATTGAACAGAAAGGCCATGGTGCCTATAAGCAGTACCAGGAAGCTGCCCCGGAACGGCACCTCGAACCACAGGATCCCCAAGGCCGTGACCATGGCCACTTCTATGAGGGAGATGATGACAAAGGGAATGGTCTTGCCCAGCATCAGTTCGATGGGCCGGATTGGGGTCACCAGGATCTGCTCCATGGTGCCGATCTCTTTTTCCCGCACCACGGACAGGGCGGTGAGCATCAGGCTGACCAGCAGCACCACCATGGCGATGACCCCGGGCACCATGGAATAGCGGCTGATGAGGTTGGGATTGAACCAGGCCCGGGACTCGATGTTCAGGGGAGTACCGGATTGGCCCGCAAACGCCTGTCCCTGGCGGGCCAGCCGCTGATTTAACTGCTGCTGGTTATAATCGGCGATCACCGAGCCGGCATAGCGGTTGACGATGAGGGCGGCGTTGGAATCGGTGGCGTCCACAATCACCTGGAGCCGCCCCGATTTGCCCTGGCGCAGCCGGGTGGCGAAGTCCCACTGGAACCACAGGGCCATGGTGATGTCGCCCCGGTCGACTAAGTGCAGCAGCTCTTTCTGGCTCTTGACGAAGTACTTGACGTCGAACCAGTCATTGGAAGAGAACCGGTCAATGAGCTGCCGGCTTTCCATGGTGCGGCTTTCGTCGAACACGGCCATGGCCACATGCTTGATGTCGAAGTTGACCACGTAGCCATAGGTGAGCAACTGCACCAGGGGCGGCACGATGAGGAAAAAGCGGAGCTTCTTGTCCCGCAGGACCTGGATGAATTCCTTGATGATAATATGCCGGATGCGGCGCCACATGGGGAGCTCTCAGCGGTCAGCAGTTAGCAGTTAGCAATTAGCAGTTAGCTTTTTATGGGTGAAGTTGAATTGTCCTTGAGCCAATCATAAAAGCCACAAGGGCCGCTCTCCTCTATGATTTTCCAGCCCGCCACTGAAGCCATTTTTGCAGTTGTTTTTAGCTAACGGCTAACCGCTAACCGCTAACCGCTCCCTCTCACCTAATCTTCTTGACAAACTTCTTGATGGACATGACCACGAAGAAGGTGGCGGACCCGGCCAGCATCAGGGCGCTGGGCCACAGATAGTTCATTCCCAGGCCCTTGAGGTAGACCCCCTTGGAGATGGTCACCAGGTACCGGGCCGGCACGATATAGGAGACGATCTGGAGCGGCAAGGGCATCAGGTAGATGGAAAAGACGAAGCCGGACAGGAGAAAGGACGGCAAAAACGTGGTGAGCATGGCCATCTGAAAGGCCTGCAACTGGTTCTCCGAGGTCACCGAAATCAGCAGACCCTGCCCCAGGGTGGCGATGAGGAAGATGGCCGCCAAGGCGATCAACAGCAAGGGGCTGCCTCGAAGCGGCACCTGAAAGAGAAACTTGCCCATGGCCATGACTACGGCCATATCGAACATGCCGATGATAAAGTAGGGCCCGAGTTTCCCCAGAAGCAATTCCGTACGCCTGAGGGGGGTGGCCATGAGGCCTTCCATGCTGCCGTTCTCCAGCTCCCGCACCACCGTCAGGGCCGTGAGCAGGGCCCCCACTACCGTCATGATGACCGCAATCAGGCCGGGGACAATGTAGTTGCGCGACTCCAGGTCCTCGTTGAACCAGAACCGGGTCTGGGAGTCCACCGGCATCTCCTGGCGGCCCGGGCCTTTGGCGCCGAGCCGCTGCCCCAGAAGCTTCTGGTTGTACGCCCCGGTCACCCCCTGGATGTAACCGAGCACGATGTTGGCGGTGTTGGAATCGGTGCCGTCCACCAGGGCCTGCCCCGTGGCGGTCTTCCCCGTTTGGTACTGCCAGGAAAAATCATAGGGCAGCATCAAGCCCACCTGAGCCCGGCGCTCCAGGATCAGACGCTGCAGTTCATCGTAACTCTGGGTGTACTTCACCAGCCGGAAGTATTCGGTGCCCCGGAACTGGTTGACAAAGTCTTCGCTCAACTGGCTCCGCTCCTGGTCATAGATCGCCAGGGTAACGTGCTTAATGTCGAAGGTGAGGGCATAACCATAGAGCAAAAGGAGCACAATGGGCAGCAGGATGATCTGCAGCAGGCTGATGGGGTCCCGCCGGATGTGAATCAGTTCTTTGCGGGAAATGGCCCAGGTGCGTTTGACATCCATAGTTTTGAGCAGTTAGCTGTTAGCTGTTAGCTGTTAGCTGTTAGTTTTTGGTTTTTCGTTTTTCGTTTTTCGTTTTTAGCCGGTCTGCTTTCAAATATTCGATTTCTCCACAATGATTTCCGTTTATCTAACTGCTAACCGCTAACTGCTAACTGCTCCCTTATCCTCCGCCCGCTGCACCAGGGAGATGAAGGCGTCTTCCAGGCTGGGCCGGACGCGTTCGATGCGGCCGCAGGCGATGTGATGGGCCTTTAGGGCCGCCTGGATGGCCGCCTCAGTCTCCTCGGGCCGGGTGGTGGCGATGTGCAGGCCATCCCCGAAGACCGCGGCCTCGGCCACCTGGGGCAGCTTCTTGATCAGATCCAGGGCGCCGTCCAGGTTGTCCGGCGTCAGGGCCAGGATAGTTTCCTTCACCTCCCCCTTGAGCTCGCCGGGGGTGCCCTGGGCGATGATGCGCCCCTGGTAGATCAGCACCAGCCGGTCACAGAACTCCGCCTCCTCCATGTAGTGGGTGGTGACCAGGATGGTCCTGCCCTCCTGGGCCATGGCGTAGATCAGGTCCCAAAAATTGCGCCGGGAAATGGGGTCCACCCCGCTGGTGGCCTCATCCAGAAACAGGATCGAAGGCTCGTGGAGGATGGCCGAAGCCAAGGCCAGCCGCTGCTTCAGCCCCAGGGGCAGGGTGCGGGTCAAATCGTGGCGGCGGTCCTCCAGTCCCACCAGGTTCAGCACCTCGGTGATCCGCGCCGCCAGGCGGTCCGGGTCCAGGCCGTAGACGCCGCCGAAAAAGGTCAGGTTTTCCTCCCCGGTCAGGTCCTCATAAAGGGAGAACCGCTGGGACATGTAACCGATGTGTTCTTTGATCCGGGCGTTTTCCCGGATGATGTCGAAACCCCCCACCCGGCCCTCGCCGCTGGTGGGCAGCAACAGGCCGTTGAGCATCCGGATGGTGGTGGATTTACCCGCCCCGTTCGGCCCCAGGAAGCCGAAAATCTCCCCTCGGTTGACCTCAAAGCTGATGTTGTCCACCGCCTTGAATTTCCCGAAAGAGCGAGAGAGATTTTGGACGACTATGGCCTGGTCGGTTTGCATCGCTTAGAAACCTTATGGTGCGCGGTGCGCACCCCACATGTTACGGGCTTTTGAACCCCTTTCGCCTTTTTCCCTCTTCCCCTTTTCGCCCCTCACTCTTCCTCCCGGCGGACGATCTGGACGAACAGGTCCTCCAGGTCGGGGTTGGCCCGCTCCATGGTCACCCCGGTGAGGCCGGCCTGTTCCAGCGCCTCCGTGAGGGGCCGCACTGCGGCGGCAGCGTCGTCCACCGTGATCATCAGGCGGTCGCCCATGGCCAGGGACTGGCGCACCAGGGGATTGGGACCCAAAACTTTTCTGGCGACCCAGAGGTTGGAGGCCCGGGCCTCCAGGAGTTCCCCTTGAAAGGAAGTCTTGATGGCCTTGGGCGTGTCCACCACCAGCAACCGGCCGTGGTGCATGAGCCCGACCCGGTGGGCCCGTTCGGCCTCGTCCATGTAGGCGGTGGACAGAAAGATGGTGAGGCCGGCGCCCAGCAGCCCGTAGAGAATCTCCCAGAACTCCCGCCGGGAGATGGGGTCCACCCCAAAGGTGGGCTCGTCCAGGAAGAGCAGCCGGGGCCGGTGAATGAGGGCGCAGGCCAGGCCCAACTTCTGGCGCATCCCCCCGGAAAGATTGCGGGCCAGCCGGTCCTGAAACGGGGTGAGATTGGAAAAACCCAGGAGTTCCGGCATCCGCTGGTCCCGTTCCGCCCGGGGGACCCGGTAGATATCGGCATAGAAAGCCATGTTTTCGGCCACCGTCAGGTCGTTGTAGAGACCGAAGCGTTGGGGCATGTAGCCGATATGCTCTTTCAGGGCCTCCGATTCCCTGACCGTGTCAAACCCCAGGACTGCGGCCCGGCCTTCGTCCGGGTCCATGATGCCCACGAGCATGCGCATGGTGGTGGTCTTGCCGGCGGCGTCCGGGCCCACCAGGGCAAAGGCCTCTCCCGGCGGCACCGTCAGCGCGATACGATCCACGGCGGTGAGCGTCCCGAAGCGTTTGGTCAGCCCTTCGATCCGGATGGCCGCATCACTGCTTGGGCTGGTCGCTTGGCTGGCTGTCAAGGAGAATGACCGCTTCCGCCGGCATCCCCGGCTTCAAGTCGTAGTTGAGGTTTTGCGCCCGGATCTTGCAGCGGTAGACCAGAGTCACCCGCTCCTTGTAGGTTTCCACCGTCTTGGGGGTGAACTCCGCCTTGGCGTTGATGAATGACACCCAGGCCGGGTACTTCTTGCCGGGGTAGGAGTCGGTGGTGACGTAGGCCTTCATGCCGAACTTGACTTTGGCCAGGTCGGTGGCCGGGATATAGCCCTGAAAATAGATATTGTCCATATCTCCCAGGGTGAGCACCGGCGCCCCCACCGCCGCGGTCATGCCGGGCTCCATGGGACGCACCAGCACCACGCCGTTCACCGGGGAATTGATGGTGCCATACCCCAAACGGGTGAGGGCCAGCTCCAGCGAGGCCTGGGCCTCTTTAAACTGGCCCCGGGCCTGGTCGATGTCCTCGACCCGGTAGCCTTCCTTCAACATGCTGTATTGCTCTGCGGCGCTCTTGTGGGCCTCTTGGGCCATGAGGAAGTCGGCCTCGAACTTGTCCCGGGTGATAGCAGGCACGACTTTGCGCTTATAGAGGTTTTCGTAGCGCTCATAATCCAACTTTTTATTTACCAGGTCCGCCTTGGTCCTGCCCGCCTGGGCCTCGGCCTCCTTAATCTCCTGGGACCGGTAACCGCGCTCGAACTTCGCCAGGTTGGCCTGGGACGCAGCCAGGGCGGCCCGGGCACGGTCCACCTCGTCTTTGAGGTCCTTGGCCTCCAGGCCGGCCACGGCCTGGCTCATGGTGACCCAGTCGCCCTCCTGGAAAAAGATGTACTGGATAATGCCGGAAACCTTGAAGGCCAGGTCGGTCTCGGTGGCCTCCATGTGCCCTTCCAGGCGCAAGGTATTACTGGGCTGCCGGGTTTCCCGCCATACCAGCCAGTAAGTCAGCCCTCCGGCCACCAGCGCTGCCACCAGGATGATCGGGATAAATCGCCGGGTTAGTTTCATCGGTCCTCCACTCCGGCCCGGGACAATACGAAACAAATCTTCAGTCTGGATTGGGCCGTGCCTATTTTAACGGGAAAAGCGCCACAAGGCAAAGGGATACTCAAGGGTAGGTGATAATATCTGATAAGCGTTCAGCTTTCAGCAGTCAGCTTTCAACCAGGGGTCAGACTGCTCCCCTGGAGGCTGAAACCGCAATCTGAAAATGTGAGGCGGGTGCCGGTATATCCTTGGCGAAAAGGATGTTCATGGGGAGAATGGGAGAAATGGCTTCACTAAATAAAATCAGGATCACCTACCGGTTCGCCTTTTGGCGGCGACGGTCTAGGTTTCTTCTTGGAGGGCGCTCCCCGGGGTGAAGTTAAGGGAAGCGTGTCCAGATGCCGGCTGATGACCCAGCCCACCGCGCCGCTTGACGGTTGGCGAACGTTAAACCAACCCTCGGTTTCCCCTATTTTTTCCACCTGATCGTTGACGCCCAGGGTTCGAATAACCTCGGAGCGGTTCGATGGTTTGGCCCGCAGGTCGAGTTTTTTTACGGCCACATAATAATACGGCTTGGGGAGTTGCTTTTGCTGAGCATCTTCGCGGCGCTCCGCCAGGGACGCGGCCGGCACCCAGCCCAGGCTGCGGCTGTTAATCACCAACACCCGCCACCAACCCTGGTCCCCGGCTTCGACCCTCTGGACCTCATCGCCCCGGGAAAGGAGCTGTAAGGGCATGCACTCACTGCGAGGGCACTCCCGGAGAGACAGGGTGTCCTCTTTGACAAAATAAAACACGGTGGCCACCGGGTCAGGGCTCAGGACCTCCTTCCGGACCCATCCCGCCTGGCCGCTGCGGTGGAGTTTTACCTGCCACCAGGCTGATTCCCCGGCCTCCATCAGTTCCACCTTATCACCCCGGTAAAGCGGACCCAGGACATTGCCGCCGTATCCGGGGCGGTCCAGCAGATAGGTGATTTCCGAGGTGATAAAAAACGGACCTGCCGGAGGTTTAACCACCGGGGGGGTTGCACAGGAGCAGACTAGACCCAGGAGCAGGGTTAAGGTTATGAATCCGGTCCAATGTGCGTATGGGCGCATATTCATTACCAAAATTATCTACTCCGCCTTATCCAGGGCCTTGATCCGCCATTGACCCGACTCTTTGGCGAATTTTATTAAGTAGGTCTTGGAAATATACCTATTTTTTAAGGTGCTGATATTGTGGGCTTCAACTTTCCAGATTACCCGAGCGACAGCCGTTTGGTCATTCAGAAGTCTGACCTCCGTCATGGCGAAGTCCATTTTGGGGTAATCATAGATTTTCCAGTTTTGGGAAATCTGTTGGGTTCTCTGCTGCAACTGGGGGAAGTTTGGGGAGTAATACTCCAAAAGTTGAGACAGATCTTTTTTTTGATTGGCCTGCCCTATCCCGGCCAGCACCTGGGCCAATTGGCTTTTCAGCGGCGGAGTTGAATCCGCCGGGGCCTGGGGAGGAACCGGGGGGCTGACTTGCGGACTGGCGCCGGGTTGGACCTGGACCTGCGGCGCTTGAACCGGCGGGGCCTGAACTTGCGGAGCCGGCTCGCCTGGATGAAAGGTCGGTGACGCGGGTGTATCCGTGAAAAAAAACCAGACCACAGAACCGATCAGCACACACCCGACTCCAATCACGAAGCCGTGAATCCAGACATGCTTCCAGGCTTGCTGGACAAATAATGATGGTTTCCAGTGATCGGACATGGTCCCGGGCTCAATCTTTCCCTACTGTTAAGATGATACCAAAAACGGTTTCGTTAAGTAAGAGGAACCCCCATCACCCGGTGCGGCGCCCCCTTTCCGCCGCTCCCAAGGGCCGGCCTCCCCTGGGGCCTCATTATAAAAGGATTCTACGGCATTTTACTATAAAAAATTTGATGACCGGGGGGGTATCCCCCTAAATTCAGCAGGGCGGGCGTTCCCACCTACCCTCAAATGGACTATTAAGGCGTGGGACGCAACTACAGAAAACTTTTCGGACCAGTTGCTCATGGGCCTGTGGCCCACCCAAAACTTATGAACAGTTCATGCCTGCCTTTTCTTTTGACTTTGAACTTTGAACCTTGAACCTTTGAACTTTTAGGATCAGATTCTCAATCAAGACAACCGTTGGGAGGTCACGGAATTGGCGACTCGGGATTTCTGGGTTGCATCAGCCGGGCCTCATACCATTTCGCAATCAATCGGTGGCACAGGCGTCTCGCCTGTGCAGGCGCAGGCTAAAGCCTGCGGCTACCATAAATTGCCTTTTGATTGCAACTCGAGACCTCTGCGAAAGTCTCTATTGCCATTCTTCCTCATCAAAATGTGGCGTAGGCGCCCTCGCCTGCGCCTAGATAAAGTATGGACAGCCGAGGGCGGCTATCCTACATGAGACTTTCGCAGAGGTCTCAACTCGGCCTCAATCATCCCTTCCGGCTTGCCGGGGGCTGACCACCAGCACCGGCAGGTCGGAGGCCTCCAAAATGCGCTCGGTCACCGAGCCCAAGAGCGACCGCCGGTGCCGTTTCCGGCCGACCTTGCCCATGACGATCAACCCAACCTGCTGGCGGAGGGCTTCATCCATGATGACCTCGTCGGGCATACCGGACTGGATTTCCACCCGGGCGGCAACCCCCTGCTGCTTGGCCTCCTGGCTCAGGGACAGAAGCAGCTTCATGCCGGAGTCCTGCATCTCGTGCAATAGGTGGGGACGTTCCCGGCCGGACAGGCGGACTATTTCGTCCAGGGCCGAGGCATCCACGACGTAAAGCAGGATGACTTCGGCCCCCAAGGCCCGAGCCGCCGACAGCGCCAGCCGGTAGGCCGCCAGCGCCGCCTCCGAGCCGTCCACGGGTACCAAAATTTTAGTGATCGGCGCCACCCTGCCCTCCTTTGATTAGTAGCCAGTGGTCAGTAGTCAGTTGCCAGTTTTTGGTTTTTAGTTTTTAGTTATCGGCCTTCCGCCTTCTGTAGTCTTAATAGAATTTTTTTTCCTGACCACTGACCACTGACTACTGACTACTGCTTACTGGCTACTGCTTACTCTTCCGGGCCTTGACCCTTTTCAGGTGAAACAGCCCTTCCCGTTCCCGTTCTTCCAGGGCGCCCTCCAGATAGTGGATGGTCTCCTGGTAAGTAGGAATGATCATATAATTCAAGGCGTTGGTGCGCCGGATGGTCCGCTTCAGCTCCTCGGCCAAACGCCACAGGATGGCCTCCACCTCCGCCAGTTCGGCGATGGGGGCCAGGGCCTCCCGCACGGCCGCCTGGCACTCGTCCAGGGCGCTGACGGTACCTCCGAAACTGATGTGGGGCCGATGATCCCCCGCCTGGAATTCCACCACCGGCATGGGCATACCCAAAAACCCCCGGTCTTTGAGCCCCACCCGGTCCTGGCCTCTGACGCCCAGGGCGGCCCGGGCCACGGCCTCGCGGCCGCCGGAGAGCAGTCCCTCAACCAGGTGGCCATAGGCCCCCGCGAGACCCTGCTCCACCCGGCGCCGGAAGGTAGCCGCCTGCCCCTGGAGCCGCAGCAGCTCGCCCAACAGCAGGTCGCGTTTCTCCTCCAGAAAAGTAACGGCCTCTATGGCCAGGAGCTGCTCGGCCTTGATCCGGAGGAGATTGCCTTTAGTGGCTGGTAAAGTCAATCGAGCCATGATTAAAATAGATTACGAAAATCAATTTTC
>Ga0351880_1181_pt1 | contig 13341 bp, 8 predicted proteins | sample BONcelFGM3001E13_FD_206766 | JGI IMG/M metagenome (GOLD analysis project Ga0351880, IMG submission 206766) | Enriched cells from coal bed in the Powder River Basin, Montana, United States - BONCAT cells FGM rep3 HSBNCT.FGM.300.1.E13 ...
ACATGAACATGAGCAACCAGAAGACCCTGGTGGAGAAGATGCAGCTCCTTGACCGCCTGAACGAGCTGGTGCTCATCAGGGACAACGTGGACGAGATTTCCGAGCAGCTCCAGACCTTTGAAGCCGTTACCGCCGACATAAACCAGCTGGTGGACGAGAGGCTGGGCGTTCTGGCCGGCATACACGAGCAGATGGAAAGGCTGGGGGCCGGCGGCACGGGAGGGGGCGCAGGCGTCAACGCCGAGGCCCTGCTGGGCGAGATCAGGGCTTCCATGGACGAATTCCACCAGCAGTTTGCCGTGGACGGCTTCCTGCAGCAGATGAAAACCTTTGTGGAAGACAGGATTGAAACCCTTCGCACAAGCCAGGAGCTGACCAGGGAGACCCTGTCGGGCCTTGTGGACGGCTCCAGGGATATGCTCCGGCAGGGGCTTGAAGATGGAGGGCAGAGGCAGAAAGACGCCCGGGAAGCCCAGGAAAGACTGGAATCCCTCGAGGAATCGGCAGTTCAGATATTCGACCAGTATGACGTCAGAATAGAAAGCCTGGAAGAGATACTGGGCCGCCTGGAGCACCTCTCGGGCGACCAGGAAGTGTCCGAGTCCCTGGCCCAGGTGCAGAGGATTATCGAGACAGAGGCAGGCAGCCTGCGCTCCAGCCTGGAATCGGCCCGCAAAGTCGTCATGGAGCTGGGCGTCAGCAACAGCAGGCACCTTTCAAACAAGCTGGAAGGCACCAGCCTTCCCCGGGAAACGATGGAAGAGCTGGCCGTCAGAAACAGGCAGATTCTCCAGTCGCTGATAGGCGACGTGGCCCCCGGCCAGACCCTGGCGGCAATGATAGGCAGCATCAGAACGACCCTCGATTCCCTGAGGGAAAGCCTGAACATGGAATCCCTGCTGTCCCGCCTGGACGGGGAGACCCCCGTCAACAGGGGAGGCGGCAACGGAGAAGTGCTGGCGGCGCTCAATTCCCTGCACCAGGCCATAAACAAGGACATGGCCGACAGGATAGACGAGATTTACGAGGGAGTCGCCCAGGTGCTGGAAAACATAGACGTGGAAAGCATCACCTCTGCCATTGGCGAAGCCATGGCGGAAAGCAGCGAAGCCATACAGAGCGGCGTCCGGGACGTTATGGAAGGGCAGCGGGAAGAGCTGCTGCAGAGAATCCAGGGCCGGGACATTCCCGTTCTCACCTCGGGGGAGACGGACCTTAATGCGCCATACCTGGAAAAAATGTTGGAAGACCACGTGTCCCGCTTCAGGAATGACCTGGAAGGCGTCCAGGCGGCCCTGTCGGAAATGAACCTGGACCTGCAGAAACAGCTCATCTCGTCCCTCCAGGAGATCCTGGACGGGCGGGAGCCGGGCTCACTGCAGCTGGACAGTGAAGCCCTGGCCGCATCCCTGGACGGGATGCTGGAAGAAAAAATATCCGAGATCCGGGACACCCAGGAGACTCTTTTAAGCATCAATCTCAACATTCAAAAAGCCCTGCGGGAGAAGCTGTCCCGGGCTGACGGGCAGGAGGGGGAAGGGGAAGCTCCCCAATCCCTCTCAACGGGGGCAGAAAGCGGCCTGGAGGAGAAGATTACCCGGCTTGGGCAGTCTTACGACGAGGCCCGGCAGGCCATGGAGGAGCTTTCCCGCAGCAACCACGAAGGCTTGATGGAAAAGCTGGAAGGCATCACGGTGGAGATTTCCCGCACCCTGGAAACGCTGGACGTGGAAAAGCACCTGCCCGCCCTGCAGGAGGCGTCGGCCCTTACCCGGCAGTATATGGCCGGGTTCCGGGAAGACCTGGAGAGCCTCAGGGAAAACCTGAAGATGCAGGATCCCCAGCACCTGGGCAGCAGGTTCGACGAAATCCGGGAGCTTCTCAAGTCTCCCGCCCTGCCGTCGGAGGCCATTGACAGTATCCGGGAGAGCCTGCAGAGCCGGATGGAAGAGCACAAAGAGAACATATCCCAGCTGGGCAAGAAGATACAGGTGGTTTACGACATCCTCAAGGATCTTCACCAGAAGCAGACCGGCCCTGAGATAACCAAGATTCACCGCATGTTCTCCAGCAAGATTGACGAAACCCGTGAGCTGGAGCGGCACCTGGCCCAGAGCTTCAGGCAGTTCCAGCAGCAGATGGGCAGGGAGCAGCCCAGGGGCGGCAGTGAAGAGTCGGGCTTCATGAAAGAGATCCTGGAGTCTATCGAGGAATCCCGCAGGGATCAGGAAGAGCTTTCCCGCAAGCTGGACGCCTTGTCGGACCTTGTCCTGGAGATACCCTCCCGCAAGACGATGCCCATGGCTGACGAAGAGCCGAAAGCTCCCGTGCTGCCCGATCCCCATCCCCTCATAATGGAGAACGAAGACCTGAAGAAGAGCCTGGAAAAGCTCCAGGACACCAACAAGATCCTTCAGAAACAGCTTCGATCCATACAACTGGTGGACGGAAGCTCCATGAGCAGCGACCAGGTGAAGTCCATAATGATTGAAAAGGACAACCTTCTGGAGGAATGTTACAGGGAAAAGGTGGAGATGAGAGAAGCCCTGGACAACGAGAGAAAAGACAAGTACGAGCTGGTGCAGAGGTATGAAACGGAAAAGAAGGAGCTGATCGACTCCCTGGCAATGGAGCGGATTCAAAGGGAAAAAGAGAGGGCCGAGCTGGAGCTTCTGAGGGCTGAATCCAGAAAACGGAAATGGTGGTAGGCAGGGCCAGGGGGGCGGGCCGCCGGGAACTGAGCAAGGTTGTGCCCTGTTGATTGTTTTAAAGACATAAACGAAAAGGGGATTTGCCTTTATGGATGCCGACGAAAGCATCATCAAGCTGCTGATTGACTCCCAGAAGATCGACACGAAGAACCTGTCTGGGGTACAAAAGATTCACGAGGCAAACAAGGCCCCCCTGGAAAAGCTGGTGGTCAATTTCAAGCTGGCCCGGCGGGAGGACGTGCTGGAGGCCAAGGCTTCCCACTACGGCGGCGAGCCTTACCTGGTGCAGAACGACAAGATAGACAAGGAAACGGCCAGAACCATCCCTCACGCCATGGCCACCCGATATAACCTCATCTGCCCCGGTGTTGGCGAAGACGGCCGGATGATCATAGCCATGTATGACCCCACCGACGCATTTGCCCTGGAGCAGGTGCAGATGAGGACGGGGAAGGAAGTAAAGCCTTACGTGGCCCTGCTGGCCGACATCGAGAGCGCATGGGACATCATTTACGCCGAGGAGATAAAGAAGACCCATCCCTTCTTTACAAAGAAGAAGGCGGACGCCCCCAAGAAGGAAGTCAAGGTAATCCCCAGCAAGCTGTCCATCCCCGGCCTTTCCAAGACATCCACCGTGGTTGCCGAAAACGATGAGATGGCCCAGGAAGTAATCAGGCAGGCCACCGATTCCATCAAGCTGAAGGCCAAGGACGACGAGCAGTTTACCGCCATGGTGGATACCCTGCGAAACGAGCTGAAAGTCCTGGCCGTGCTCAGCCGGTCAGAGAGCATTCTCAATTCATCCCTCAGCGAGCAGGAAGTGGTGCGGAAGATCCTGGAGACGGGCCTGCAGATATGCGACGGGGAAGGGGCGTCAATCCTGATGCTGGAGGAGGACAAGTTCCACCTCTACTTCCGGGAGGCACTGGGGGCAAAAAGCAGCGAGATAAAGAGCATCCGCATCCCCCTCAACGACCAGTCCATAGCTGGATGGGTCGTCATAAACCGGGCTCCAGTGGCGGTGAACGACGCATCCCAGGATCCCCGGCACTACAAGGAAGTGGACAAGGCCATCGACTTCGAAACCCACAACCTGGCCTGCGTTCCCATTATGTGGGGCGAAGAGGCCATCGGCGTGCTGGAGGTGGTGAACAAGCGGAAAGGCCAGTTCAACGAGAAAGACCTGGAATACCTGGGCATCCTGGCCAACCAGGCGGCAGTGGCCCTGCACAATTCCATGCTCATCGAGCAATTCCAGAACTTCTACATGGAAGTGGTGGAAATTCTCATCGACTGCCTGGAAAGCCTGGACCCGGTCAACAAGTATCACGCCATAGAAGTGGCCCGCCTGACCTCGGCCCTTGCCAAGGAAGTGCGCCTTACCGGGGACGATTACGAAAATCTCTGCTATGCGGGCTTTCTCCACGACCTGGGCATGATAAAGGTGAGCCAGGAAAACTGGAAAGATCACCCCGTGCTTGGGGCCATGATGCTTTCCCACATCAAGTTTTTCCAGCAGATTGCCCCCCTGGTGCGCCACCATCACGAAAGGTTCGACGGCACGGGCTTTCCTGACGGCCTTTCGGGGGAGAGCATCCCCGTGGGGGCAAGGATCCTGGCCGTGGCCGAGGGATACATAGAGGGCAGGAGCCGGAAGGGGGAGCTGACGGACGAAGAGTTCACCAGGGAATTCCTGGGCCGGTTCGGCACTGCCTACGACCCCGGGCTGAAGCTGGCCTTCATCGCGGTCATCGAAAATTTGAGGCCCGGCCCCCAGGCCTGATATGTCTGGCACCTCTCCCTTTCCACACCGGGGCGGATATTTTGCCCCCCCTGCAAGAAAGCCCCGTTGCGGACCTTTCTTGTTCTTTCTATTGTTGTTTATGTGCGTGCCGGGGCCCTGCACTGCCGGCGAGCTTCCCTCCTGCCGGGAGATACTGGGCCGGGTGTCCCAGGTGAACAAGGGCCTGGAATCCTTCAAGGCAGACCTGGAGATGGACGTATGCTGGATGGGGATGAGGATGCCCATGACGGGCGTTCTTTATTTCAAGCGGCCCGACATGGTGCGCCTGGTGATTCCCTCCATCCCCCGGTGGCTGAAAGGCAAGGGGGATCTCTTCCGGGAGATGGTTCCCAGGAGCTTCAACAGCAAGGACTACACCGGAACGGTGGAGGGCCTGGAAAAGCCGGAGGGGGCGGCCTCCCCCTGTTACGTCCTTCGCCTCGTGCCCAGGAAGGAGGGCCGGGTTACCGGGGTGATGCTGTGGGTTGACCGGGAAACCCTGACAACACTGGCAAGCGTGGTGGAATACGGCGGCAGCGGGAAGATCACGTCCAACCAGGAATTTGCAAAGACCGGCCCTTTCCTCCTCCCCTCCGCCCAGGAAGTGGATTTTAACCTCCGCCAGTTCAATGCCAGTGTCAAGGTGAGGTTCACGGGATATGAGCTGAACGTGCCTGTGGACAAATTTCTGCAGGGCTACAAGCCCGGGGCCAGGTAATGCCTTATGACGTTTATTGGCTTCTTGGAATGTTCCTGCAGGGTGTATGCCCCGCCCAGGTAAGCCCACTGCAGCTGCTCGGGAAAGCCGAGGCCCTCGAAGGGCTCCCTTTTGGGATCCCTTGCGTCGGCAAAGAGGGACTCCACCGCCTCGCCAGCATCCTTGATGTTTCCCGTTACGGGAAGCTCAATCATGTGGGCAAAAGCCGCCAGCACCCGGCACTGGGCGTGAAAGAAATGAAGCTGGCCGTCATCCCACCGGATTGACTCCCCGGTGCCTTTCCGGGTCTCCCTGGCGGGTCTTCCAAGAAAGCCCAGGCTCCCCAGGCGGGCATAGTTAATCTCCTTTCTCCTTATCCCCGCCCTCTCCACCAGCACCCGGTTGCCTTCCCCCACCGCCTGGAATGCCGTTTCAATCAGCCGCAAAACGTTTGCCCCGCAATGGGGATCTTTCTTCCAAAGGAGCAGGCGGGCTATGTCCAGCATTGCCCGGGCAAAAAGAAAATATTCCGTCCCGTCCCCCTCCTGGCCTTTCCCTCCGGGGGCAGCCTTCCTGTCCTTTTGAAACCTTAGCAGGTCCACCACCTCCTGGTACCAATGGAAAAGCTCCCCCGCATCCCCCTGGCGAAGCCCTGCAAGGATTTGCCTGTGGCAGGCTGCCAGGACGCCTTCCACGCCGGGGCTGTCCCTGTCGTCCTCCCGTATCCACGAAAGCAGCAGGTAGAAGAGGAGATCCCCAAATTCCCCGCCCGCCTGGTTGCGGACTTTGCTCTTGAGGGCCGTCTTGCACCTGTCCAGGCAGGTCATCGATTCCCGCACCCTGCCCAGGATGCCCAGGGCGACGCCTGACTGAAGGCTTTGGAGCAATATCCTGTCCAGGTCCCCCGGCTCAATCACAAAGCGGGGGTCTTCCAGGCCAGCTCCCCTCCCGGCCAGCGATTCCCAGAATTCCCTTCTGTTACAGGTATTCATGGCAGCGTTCCCCCCAATGCAACAGGGAGGGCTTCTTCAAAGGCCGGCCCTCCCTGCAGGTGTGTCCATTGCCGGTTACTCGGTAATCTTAAACTCCAGCGTCCTTGTGGCGGTCTTGTTTCTCAGCTTGTCGTGAATCACCGCCTTGAAAATATAAGTGCCGGGAGCGCTCCCCCCCAGGTTCACGGTGTTTCTAAAGAATACGTCCATCACAGGGGTCTCCGAGTTGACCGACAGGGTGGTGGCGTTCTTCTGGTCCAGAAGCACCTTGCCGTCCTTTGTGGTTACCAGCATGTCCTCCGATATGAGGATCCTGTATTTCCCGTCTTCCTTCTTGGTGAAGTAGTTGGCCGGCTCAAAATAGACCAGCAGCGCCCCGCCTTTTTTCACCTCTGCCTTCGTTGGCTTGTAATCTCCAAACAGCTTTATCTCGGTGCAAGGCGTAAAATGCCTGAAGCCGAACTCCCCGCCGTTTTGAAGCTGGATGGCTTTTTCCCTCAGTTTCATCAGCTCGTCGTGAATCTTGTCGGCCCGGGCGTAACCCGCCGTCAGGGCCAGCAACACGAGGGCAATGACAATTATCCGCTTTTTCAAATCAAACCCCTCCTCAAATTTAGCTCCTATTCACTATTTCTTTGCCCCCGGTAAGACCCCTTTTGCCCCGTCAAATATTATGACCCTTCCAAAACACCCCCCGCAGGACTATCCTGAAATCCCATTGAAAAATTATCCCTGAATAACAGCATAAAGGAGACGGGAATGGAAGCACACAGAACGGTCATAATCGGCAACGCAAACCTTTTCACCATGGGCGGCAGCAACCGGCAGATTGAAAAGGGCGGCATATACGCAGAAGACGGCATAATAAAAAAGATTGACAAGTCCGCAAAACTCCAGGAGGAATACCCCCGGGCCCGGTTCATCGACATGAAGAACATGCTTGTGTTGCCGGGCAACGTGATGACCCACACCCACCTCTACTCCACCTTTGCCCGGGGCATGGGGCTGAAAGACGCCCCCCCGGCCAACTTCGTGGAGATACTGGAACGCCTGTGGTGGCGGCTGGACAAGGCCCTGACCATGGAAGACGTCTATTACTCAGCCCTGGTCTATCTCGCCGGGTGCATCCGCTGCGGAACCACCACCATAATCGATCACCACGCAAGCCCCGGGGCCATTGACGGCAGCCTCGACACCATTGCCCGGGCCGTCCTGGAGGCAGGCATCAGGGCGTCCCTCTGCTACGAGATTACCGACAGGGGCGGCAGGGAGGAAGCCTTGGCGGGCATACGGGAAAACGTCCGCTTCCTTGAAAAATGGAAAGACAATCCCCACAGCCTCCTGCGGGGCGCTATGGGATTTCACGCATCCTTCACCGTCTCCGACGAAACATTCAGGGCAGCCCTGGAAGCCGCTATCCCCCTTGACCCCGTCCTTCACATCCACGTGGAGGAAGACCTCTCCGACAGGAAAGACAGCGAGGAAAAGTCCGGCATGCCCGTGCTCACCCGCCTGCACAACCTGGGAGCCACCCGCTTCCCCATCCTGGCCTGCCACTGCGTCCACCTGGCCGCCAGCGAATACGAGATCCTCAAGAACAACAATATTTACGTCATACACAACCCGTCCTCCAACATGAACAACGCCGTGGGCGTGGCCCCCGTGATGGAGATGATGGACAACGGCATAACAGTGGGCCTGGGCACCGACGGCATGACCCCCGACTTCTTCAGCGAGATGAAAATCCTGCCCCTCCCCCACAAAATCAAGTCGGGTGATCCCAGGACGTTCCCCTTTGACCGCCTCTACCAGATGATATTCCTCAACAACCCCAAAATTGCCGATCTCTTCTGGAAGGAAAACGGCCCCGGATACCTGGAAGAAGGCCGCTTTGCCGACGTCATCGGCCTGGATTACGACCCGCCAACCCCCCTCAACGCCGGCAACATCCTGGGACACATCCTCTTCGGCATCACCTCGGGCATGGTCAACACCACCATCGTCAACGGCCAGGAACTGATGCGGGACAGAAGACTCCTGCACCTGGACGAAAAACGAATCATGGCAAAATCCAGAGAGCTGGCCGCCCAAATGTGGACCCGCTTCTAACCCACTTTAGAAGTGGCCAATCCTTTCATATCCCGGATTTACCTTGTGGCGGGCGAAATGCTTACGTCGATGTATATTCCCATTCGAAACCGTAACGCTTAGAGAACTGACCACCCACTTTAGAAGTGGGCAAAACGAGCCGGAGTTACTTTGTGGCTTTCGTTTCGGCTGCGTCGAGGGATGGGGTAATTCGAAAGAGTAATGCCTTGAGAACTGACCCCCTTTAAGAAAGGGGGAAAATGCTCCGGATTTATCTTGCGGTAAGCGAAAGGTTTTCCTCGAGGCAGCCACTTTGAAAGTGGCCAAAAAGCTCCGGACTTATGTTTACTTATGCGTAACCTAATCGTCGAGGGATTTTTCATATCCCGGACATACCTTCAAGCAGGCGTAAGGCTCACGTCGAGGGATTTTTCATATCCCGGATTTACCGCTTCTTCAGCGTAAGGCTATCGTCGATGTATAAATCAATTCGCAATCGTAACGCCTTGGATACTGATGACTGACCACCGACCACCGACCACCAGACAGCTGACCACGGAACTGTGGGTTATTTTTTTTCATGGGTATGGAACTTGCCGGCAAAAAAATGTATAATGAGATGAAATCTGAAGACTGTGAAATCAAAAATGCGAGAATACGACAGAGCCAAATACCTGAAAGACTGGGACGATTACAACACTCTCCCCAACGAGGAAGAGCTGGAGTTGTCCATGGATCTGCCTTCTCCCAGCCCCATGATCCTGGAGAGGCTGGATCTCATCGACAAGGCCGCCGACGCCCCTTCCGTTGTCAAAATCCTGGCCCCGTTCTTAATAGAGCTGGTGGCCATGGTGGAAAGGGACGAGATGAGCCCTGCCCAGCTGGAGAGCGTGTTTCGCTTCATCTGCCAGATGACCCGTTTCAGGGGCATATTCCTGGAGGAATACTGCAAGTCGGACGAGGTTTTGAGCCTGTTCTTCCTCTCTTTTTACGACCTGGCCGCCTTCCTGGAAAACTCTCCCGGCAGGGACTTCTGCCAGTCGCTGATAATCATTGAGGCCGTTACGGGCAGAGAGAACCTGATCCAGAAGTTTTCCGCAGGCGTGTACGATTACCGCACCGAGTATCTCTTCGTGGCCAAGCTTTTCCGGGACGCCCGGCTCAAGGGCTACTTCATGAAAGCCCTCGATTACTACCGGTGCGTGCCCGACGAAGAGCTTATCCTGGACAGGGAAACAGACCTGGAGAACATCATCGACGCCCTGGGCACGCCGGGGTGGGTGGAGTTTGTGCCTGTCCTGTCGGGGTTTCTCCGCTCGGGGGATGAAGTGCTTTGCCTGACCGCCGCCGGGGCGCTGGGAAGAATAGGCGGGGAGGATGCCGCTGCCGCCCTCAAGGGATTCCGCCGGGAATACCTGGAGGAGATCATACCCGTTGAAAAATACGTGGCCCAATTCGTTGACTTGAATATAATCTTTGCATCCCTCGGCCTCAAATGCCTGCTGGACGGCGTTCTGCCCAGGGAAACTCCCCTCGACGTCGTCCGCTCGGCTATCCGCATTGTGTCGGGCATCCGGGATCCACTGGTCATAAGCTTTTTATACAGGCTGCTGGATGACGAGCGGTATGAGGAGGCGGAAGTCCAATACCTGGCCGAGTCAGACAGCTACACCCGCCAGGAGATTCACTTTCCCCTGCGGGAGGAGGCCATGATAGCCCTGGACGCATACGAAGAGGATTACGTGGTTTCCATCGTGGGGGACGGCTACCAGTATAAGAGGGATTATTTTTACCTGGAGCTGGACAGGCTGTATCACAAGAAGGGGCTTCAAAAATTCTGGGACGAGGAAGACAAGCCCTGGGATTAGCCCATCCCGGCCAGGGGCCGCCCGGCACCTGCCGTCCCGTCTTCACCGGCGCACGCCAGAACCTCCTGCAGCGACTCGAAGGGCCGTCCCATTACAATGCTGTACGTGGAAACGACATCCTCAGGGGAATGAAACTTCAGCTGCCTTTCCATGCCCGCTTCCAGCCTCTTGCGGTTCAGCAGCAGGTTTCTTTTGAAGCTGTAGTTGATTTTTGCCATATCTGAGCGGGACATGGTGGGAGTGCCGCCATTTCGAAGGTCGAAATAAGGGGCCAGGGCCGCCTGCTCCAGGCTTCCCATGTCAAATCCCGCCTCCCTGGCCATCCTGTGCATCTCCGTTCCCTGGTAGTATTTTGCCTGGAAGAGGTTGGGAACGGCGAAGGGCTTCAGCATGCCGGCAAAGGCTATGGTTTCCATGGCCTCTTCGCAGGTCTCTGTGGGCAGGCCGGTCATCAGGAAATAGTTGACCATTATTCCCCTGTCCCACGTGTAGTTTATTATCTCCCGGGCCTTTTCCAGGTTCAGGTTCTTGTTTATCAGCCTCTGCAGGCGGGGGCTCCCTGTTTCCACGGCATAGCTTATCCATACCATCCCCGCCTGAATCATCTTCTCCACCAGGCCGGTCGTCAGGGTGTCGGGCCGCAGGCCCACGGTGAAATAGAGGCGCAGCTTCAGCTTTGAGGCGATGATTAAATCCATTATCTCCTCGGCCCTTTGCTGGTCGATGGTGAAGTTGTCGTCCATTACGTGAAAATTTCTGACAGAATGTTGATGATAGAGCTGGTAAATCTCTTCCATCACTGCCTGGGGGCTTCTTGCCCGGAACAGGCACCCGGACATCCTGCTGCAGTATATGCACTTGTATGGGCAGCCCCGGGACGTGAGAAGAAATGCGTGCTTTCCCCTGTGGCATCCCAGGTTCATTTTGGCCCCATATTCCTCCAGGCTTACAAGCCCCCAGTCGGGAGACGTTATGGAATCCAGGTCTTCCAGAAATTTTCTGCCCGGCGTGTGGCTGACTTTCCCCTTTTCAATGACGGCAGTGCCCGGCAGGCCGTCGTAACGCCATACGCTCCTCAGCCTCCTGACCACCTCCACGATGGTCTTTTCCCCTTCGCCTATCACGGCAATCACCGGCGGGCCCGTTTGGGGCAGCAGCCTTTCCAGGTAGGTGCTGGTGGATGAGCCGCCCACCAGCAGCACGGCCCCGGGAGCGGCGGCAGGGGCGGCGGAGAGTATCCTGCTGGCAAATTCCGTGTTTCCCCCGATGCTTCTTATTCCCACCACGTGGGGGGCAAATGCGGCAATCTCACCCAGGGTATCCTCGTCCGGGTTGCTCAGCATGGAAGGATCGATTATCCTGACCTGCACTTTGTCCTGGAATTCCCTCTTGAGGGATGAGCCCAGATAGACAAGACCCAGGGGAAGGACGTGAATCCTGGGAATTGACGGGGCGGACAAAGACCACGGATCGGGAGAATCGATGAGAATGACCCTGGTGCAATCAGAAATATTCATGTTCCCCACCCTAACTTTTTATTTTTTTCATCCCTGCCTGCTCCAGTATCCCTTCTATTGACGGGAATGGCCGTCCCAGAAGTATGTGGTATGTGTCCAGTATCTCGTCTGTTGTGTACGATTCCATCTGCCTGCCGATTGCCAGGGAGAGCCTCTCCCTGTCCAGGAAGACTTCCTCCACAAATTCCATATAGACCTTGCGAAGCTCCGAGGAGGACATGGCGGGGGTGTGGGTGTAGCGGATGTCGTGATACGGCACCCGGGACGCCCGCTCAATCCTGGCCATGTCGAACCCTGACCGCTTTGCCATTTCGTGCATTTCCGTGCCCCGGAAATACTTGGCGCAGAAAAACGTGGGAATAATCGGGGGGCGAAGCGTCCGGGCATATTCAACCGTCATCAGCGCTTCTTCTGCTGTCTCGGTGGGCAGACCGAACATCATGAAATAGACCACGTTGGCCCCCCGCTCGAAGGCGTAATTTATCGTGTCCCGGGCCTTTTCCAGGTCCAGGTTCTTGTTTATCAGCCTCTGCAGGCGGGGGCTGGCAGTCTCCACGGCAAAGCTTATCCACCGGGTGCCGGCCTTAATCATCTTGTCGATAAGGGGCCTGTCCGTTATGTCCGCCCGCAGGCCCGAGTTGAAGTTGAGATTCAGCTTCATCCCCGATGCCGTGATCATGTCCAGGATCTTCTCTGCCCGGCCCCTGTCCAGGGTGAAGTTGTCGTCTATCACGTAAAAATCCCGAACGCCATGGCCTTCATACAGCCGGGTAATCTCCTCCAGCACGCTTTCCGGGCTTCTGGCCCGGAATTTCTGCCCCATGAAGCGGTGGCAGAAGATGCAGTTGTATGGGCATCCCCTGGAAGTGAGTATGATGCCCTGCCTCCGCTTGTTGTAGCTGTAGCTCATCCTGCCGGCATACCTGTCCAGGTCGATGAAAGAGGGATCGGGGAAGGGCAGGCTGTCCAGGTGGGCGATAAAATTTCCGGGGGGCGCATACCCGATGCCCGATTCCGTCATGCGGGCGGTTCCCGGTATGCCTTCCAGGCTTTCGTTCTTCATCACCCTGCGGGCAATCTCCACGATGGCTTCTTCCCCTTCCCCTATCACGGCAACGTCCGCCGTGCGCCCGCCCCTGAAAAGGTCATCCAGGTAAGCTCCCGTGGCCGGCCCTCCCAGCACTATGAGGGATTCAGGCAGCTCCTCCCTGACCAGGGCGGCAATCCGCCGGGCCGACTCCACGTAAGGGGCAATGCACCTGATGCCCACGATACGGGGGGAAAACCCCGCCAGAAGCTCTTTGATTGCACCGGGGCAGAAGCCCTCCAGGGAGGTGTCCAGGATTCTCGTCTCCACCATGTCCCTCAGGTGAGCCCGCAGGGAGGAGGCCAGGTAAAGAAGACCGACGGGCACCACGCAGATCCGGGGGGATTCCCCGTCCTGCAGGGGCCACCTTTCGGCCGCGTCAATCAGAAGTATTCTCAGCTTTGAGTCAGGCGGCATTTTGAACCTTCCCCGTCATTGCATATATGCCCCGCCGTTTATGGAAAGATCCTGCCCGGTGATATAGCCGCAGGCTTCACTGCAAAGGTAGGCTATGAAGCGGGATACGTCTTCAGCTGTCCCGAAGCGGCGAAGGGGAATCTCCTTGATGAGCTTTGCCCTTATCTGGGGTGATGCCGTG
>Ga0351880_1178_pt1 | contig 13229 bp, 10 predicted proteins | sample BONcelFGM3001E13_FD_206766 | JGI IMG/M metagenome (GOLD analysis project Ga0351880, IMG submission 206766) | Enriched cells from coal bed in the Powder River Basin, Montana, United States - BONCAT cells FGM rep3 HSBNCT.FGM.300.1.E13 ...
CAGTAGTTACAAATAATTATGATGGCGGTTTTCAAGCTACGGAGCATTTGATCCAACTTGGTCATAAAAAAATCGCGTGTATTGCGGGACCGTCTCCTATTACATTAAGTGCACAGCGCATAAAAGGATATTGTGACGCTTTAAAAAAGCATGGAATAGATTATGATGAAAATTTAGTTGTTAAGGGCGATTTTCATCAGGAATCTGGTTATGACCAAACAAAGCAGTTGCTTTCATTTGAGAACCGGCCAACAGCGATTTTTGCGTGTAATGATTTAATGGCAATGGGTTCTTTGCGTGCAGCTTTCGAAATGGGTTTTTCAGTACCACGAGATTTAGCTATTCTTGGTTTTGATGATATTAGTTTTGCATCTTATACAATTCCACCCCTCTCTACAATTTCGCAACCGAAAGACGAACTTGGCAGACTAGCGGTTCAACTATTAATTGATCGAATGACTAATGACCAGCATGTGTTTCAACAAATTTGTTTGGATACTCGGCTGGTTGTAAGAGATTCATGCGGAGCTGCTATGAAACATAGTAATTAAACTATTCCCCATTCAATACTGGGCAAAAGTGAGATTGTAATAACTTGAACGCCCATAAATTGAATAGCCTGATTGACCAGGCATTTGTTCAAAACGTTTCCGTTAACCTCTCCAACGGATTGCGTTAGTTTAGTATTGTCTTTACCCACCCAATCAAAGGAGTAAAAGATGTCGAAAAGAAGTTTTCCATTTAGCTTGATGGCTGCGATTGTTCTTGTCAGCTTATTGCTGTCAGCTTGCAGCCAGGCCGCCCCGGCCACACAAGCGCCTGCAGCTGATGCAGACGTAAAATCGCCGGAAAATATGCGGATCGCGTTCATCCCGCAACTCATTGGTATCCCCTATTTCACCGCTATGGAAGAAGGTGGAAAGGAAGCAGCAGAAAAATTTGGCGGTGAATTTTTGTATGTAGGTGCGACAACTGCCAGCGCTCCAGAGCAGGTCCGGTTGATGGAAAACCTGATTTCGCAGGGGGTAGATGCGATTTCAGTCTCCGTGCTCGATTCTGCTTCAATTAATCCTGTAATATCGAAGGCAAAAGCTGCAGGGATTGCGGTTTATACATCAGATAGTGATAGCCCGGATAGTGAACGTCAGGTTTATGTGGCACAATCTACTGATAAAGATCTGGGATATACCCTTATCGATCGCCTGGCTGGTCAGATCGGTAATAAGGGACAAATTGGTATTGTGAGCGGCGAATCTACCGCAACCAATTTGAACACCTGGATCGATTTCATGAAAGAGCGCGTTTCGCAGGAATATCCCGAAGTGGAAATTGTCGACGTGCGATACACTTCAGGTGGGAGCAGTGAAGACGCGTTGAAACAAGCTCAAGACTTGATGACTCGCTATCCTGAGATTAAAGGCATTGTGGCTGTTGCATCTACAACTGTGCCTGGTGTTGCCCAAGCTGTTGAACAGGCCGGCAAAAAGGGAGAAATTGCTGTTATTGGTTATGGTTCACCCGCAACAGTAAGGCCATTTATTGAAAGCGGTGTGATGAAAGAGTCAATCCTTTGGGATCCCAAAGCATTAGGATACTTGACTTATTGGGCAGGCTTACAATTAGCGATGGGCAATGAATTCCTGGAAGTAAATGAAGTGCCTGGAATGAAAGATCCCGTCAAATACTTTGCTGACACAAAAATTTTATTGCTTGGCCCACCCCTGGTGATTGATGCGAATAATGTGAACGATTTTGACTTTTAGAGCATTGCTATCTAAGTGAAATAGAAAAATTATTAGTCGTGGATGGAGGATCTTGTGATGACTGAAATGCCTTTGTTAGCTCTAGAAAATATCTCCAAATCCTTTGGAGGACTACAGGCGCTGCAGGAGATTGAACTTACAATCTTTACGGGAGAGGTGCATGCAGTTTTGGGCGAAAATGGAGCTGGCAAATCCACATTAATGAAAATAATCGCAGGAGCCCTCCATCCCGACACAGGGAAGTTGGTTCTGGATGGTAAAGAGGTGATTTTTGAAGGTCCAAGGGATGCTTCACAAGTTGGCATAGCTATTGTATACCAGGAACCCTCATATTTTCCGGAACTTTCTGTTTTAGAAAACTTTTATATAGGTGAAGAAATTATTTCCCGATTTGGCACTATGGATTGGGATCAAATGGCGGAGGGAGCCACATTAGCTCTAACGAAGATGGGATTATCCGTCGATTTATTGGGGAAAAGAATGTCTGAGCTTTCGATAGGGACTCAACAATTAGTCTTAATTGCTCGTGGAATCCATAAGAAAGCGCGCGTCTTAATCCTCGATGAGCCCACTTCAATTCTAAGTCAAGCTGAAACAGACATTTTATTTTCTACAATTCGTGAATTAAAGAAGCAAGGTATTAGTATTCTTTACATCAGCCATCGTTTAAGTGAAATATTTCAAATTGCTGACCGTATTACGGTTTTAAGAGATGGAAAATTGGTTAACCAATTTTCATTGAGTGAAACTACTGAAGAAAAATTAATCCAGGCTATGTCAGGGAGGCAAATTGCGACGACATTGTATCAGCAAAGGAATTTCTCTGACACTAAACCAATATTAGAAGTGAAGAATCTGACACATTATGGATTGTATCAAGATGTTTCATTTAAATTGCATCGCGGAGAAATCTTAGGACTTTACGGTTTGGTGGGGGCAGGAAGGTCAGAGGTTGCCACAACCATTTTTGGAGAATTACCTGCTGATCACGGAAAAATATTCTTAAATGAAAAGGAAATAAAACCCGCAAGCAGTAAAGATGCCATAAAGAAAAGCATCATTTATATGCCTGAGGATCGCCGTATTCAGGGTCTATTTCCAATTCGTTCAATTCAAGATAATCTTTCCGCAGGTCTATTGGGTTCGATCACAGGTTTTCTGGGAACCATTCGAAAAGACCGTGAAGTTTCAATGACCAGTATCCAATTGCAGAATTTAAAGATTAAAACAAATAACCCTGGAAATCCAGTTACAAGTTTGAGTGGGGGCAATCAACAAAAAGTTGTCCTTGGAAGAGGTTTATCCCATAAGCCGCGTATCCTGATCCTGGATGAACCTACCCGAGGAATTGATGTTGGAACTAAAAATGAAATTTATAAACTAATTATGGAACTAGCAGGGCAAGGAATGGCTATTCTATTAATCTCTTCTGATTTACCAGAAGTGCTTGCGCTGGCAGATAACTTCATGATCATGCATGAGGGTTATGTTATGGCAAACCTATCGCGCGAAGAAGCAACTGAAGAAGCAATTTTACGCCTGGCCCTGGGATTAGTAAAAAAGCAGGTTGCGTAAATCTTTTAGGAGGCATTTTGATGACCGAACAAAAAGTTCTTAACCAGGTTTTGTCTTGGATTGACAATAATCGCGAAGAAGTGATTGGTTTTCTTCAGGAATTGATCAAAGTCCCCAGTGTTAATCCATGGTTTCATGATCATCCAGAACCATCACATGAGGACAAAGTACAACATGTGATTATTAAGAAACTTGATTCTCACCAACCAATAATTGATTTATGGGAACCGAATGCCGATGCGTTGGCAAAATATGCTAACAAGCCTGGCTTTTATGCTGGAAGGAAATTTGAAGGACGACCCAACCTGGCAGCAACCATAAAGGGTGAGGGTGGTGGCAAGTCGATCCTTCTTACCGGTCATATCGATGTAGTCAAACCAGGAAGTGGTTGGACGCATGAGCCATTTGGAGCGCAACGGTTGAATGGCAGGATTTATGGACGAGGCGCAGTGGATATGAAGGGTGGCGTCGCGGCAATGGTAATGGCTTTGGACGCGATTTTACGCTCTGGAGTAAAGCTAAACGGGGATGTAACAATCGGAACAGTCGTGGATGAAGAAGCTGGTGGTATGGGGACTTTAGCCTTTATTGACCGAGGTCATCGGGCTGATGGTTGTATTATGACTGAACCCACTGAGATGGCAGTTGCGCCTATTTGCCGGGGGATTTTATGGGGCAAACTTGTTCTTAAAGGTCGCAGCGGGCATATTGAAATGGAGCAAGGAGATTGGCGTAAGGGTGGAGGAGTTGATGCGATCAGATTGGCGCGAGTATATTTAGATGCTTTTGACCGCCTCAATCAAGATTGGGCTATTCGTAAAAAGCACCCATTAATGTCTATCCCTTGCCAATTGCTTGTAGCACAGCTGAATGCGGGTGAATACCCCACTGCTTATGCAAACAACGCAGAGATTGTTTTTAATGCTCAATACCTGCCCGAAGAAAAAGATGAGAATTGGTTGGGTGGTAAAGTAAAACAAGAAATTACAAAATTTGTGAATGCCATTGCAGAAACTGAGCCCTGGTTGCTGGAAAATCCACCCATAATTGAATGGTTAGTGGATGCGGATTGTGGCGAAACACCAGAGGACCATCCATTCGTACAAACTTGTATAAACAGCCTATCGAAAATCGGCTTGAAACGAAAAGTAATGGGTGTATCCACGCATACTGATATGGGATGGTTTGTCAATGTTGGTATTCCAACAATCAATTTTGGCCCTGGGGAAATGCGGATGGCTCATCAGAATGATGAAAGCCTCGCAGAAGAGGACCTGATTGAAGCAACAAAAGTGTTGGCTTGTAACATTCTTGATTGGTGTGGTGTAGCAAGGAGCTGATACTGTGATACTCAAAGCAATTCTTAAGGGATTTGCCCCTCGGCCTGAACGTCGTGAAATATTTACAATTCTGTTGCTTATTGCAGAGATAGTAATCTTTTCACTGATCTCAAAAAATTTCTTGTCAACTCAAAACTTATCAACTGTGTTAAGAAATGCAACTGATCTTTCAATCATAGCCATTGGTATGACCATGGTGATGATAATGGGTGGAATCGACATTTCTGTTGGCTCTTCTCTAGGGGTAGTTGCCATTATTATTGGCTGGATGATACAGGCAAATTTACACCCATTGCTAATTGTTTTGGCAGCCGTAATCGTTGGAACCGGGATCGGATTCATCAACGGCGCATTGATCACATATACAAAAATTCCAGATATTATTACAACGTTGGGTACCAGTAACATCTTAAGGGCAGCTGTTTTTGCAATGCTGGGAGGTCGTTGGCTGACTGGATTGCCACCTGTCTTTTCTTGGATGACTGCCGGAAATTTTTTTGGTATCCCCACCTCTTTCTTCCTGTTACTTGCATTCTACCTTGTGTTCTGGTATTTCATGACATTTAGACCAGCTGGGCGCCATATATACGCAATCGGGAATGGCATGGAAGCGGCAAAATTAGCAGGTGTAGATGTTAACCGTACTCGTTTGACAGCATACGGAATTTTGGGGGCGTTGGTAGGTTTTGCTGCACTACTTTATGTTGGGCGTCTAGGTAGTGTTGAAATTACTGTGGGAATTGATCTTCCCATGCAAGCTATTGCGGCAGTCGTTATTGGAGGGACTTCGGTTAAGGGAGGTTCTGGCTCTGTGATTGGCACTTTGGCGGGCGTTCTTTTCATGGCCGTAATGCGAAATGGAATAGTTTTACTTGGAATTCCATCACTATGGGAACGATTTGTGATTGGCCTTTTGATCCTAATCTCCGTTGGTGTGGATTTGTTTATTAGCCACCAAACCAAACGACGGCAACAAATTCAATTAGCGCAGCAACGTCAGGCCGAACTTTCAGTTGTTTCCCAATAGTTAGGAGTAAGGTACGGATGAAAGAAAAACTTAACCACGCACTTTATATAATTTTGGGAAATCGGGTTTATTTCCTGGTAGGTTTGATCACAATAGTGGTCATAATCATGTCTTCAATGAGTCCTTATTTCCTTACTGTGAACAACTTGCTTGGTATGACCAGATTTGGGGCGGTTCTTGCGCTGGTGGCACTAGGAGAAACATTAGTGATATTAGCCGGAGGTGGAGGAATTGATTTATCAGTCGGTGCAATTCTTAGTCTTTCCGGCATATTATTCGGGATGATGATGAAAGCAGGAATTCCTTTATGGGCAGCCGCGATAGCATGTATCGTAATTGCGGGCATCTTGGGGGCAGTTAATGGGCTGACAATTGCAAAATTGGGTCTGCCACCATTGATTGGCACTTTGGGGACCATGTATGCGTATGGTGCTCTTGCTCTGGTGCTTTCAAAAGGAATACCTGTTTCTGGGTTTCCAAAAGAGTTTGGGTTTTTAGGTCAAGGCATGATTTTAAAAATTCCTGTTCAAGTCTTATTAATTGTTGTTCCTTTATTCATCCTCTTGCAGTTCATCACCTCCAAAACTAAGTTTGGGCGAAATATTTACCTGGTTGGCGTAAATGAACAAGCTGCACGATTTGCAGGAATCTCAGTGATTAATACTCGATTTGTGCTATACACACTTAGTGGAATATTGGCTGGATTCGGGGCAATAATCATGGCTTCCTATTTGATGACTGCCCGCGCAGACGTTGGAAATGGGTTAGAACTACAGGCGATTACCGTGGCGATGTTAGGGGGTACTAATATTATGGGCGGAACAGGGTCGCTTGTTGGAACCATTTTGGCAGTACTGATAGTTACTATGGTGGCGTCTGGATTGCAGCTGGCAAATGTAAATACCATTTGGCAGTTGGCTGTCTTAGGGTTAATTCTTTTAGGAGCCGTTGCAATAAATCAGGCTATCTCAAACCGAGATGCCAAACGACATGGCATTGCATAATTACTAGAAAATTGTTTTATTGAAGGAGAATACTATGACAAATATTCGTGTCTTACTTGCTGGCGAATCATGGGTTTCAAATTCCACACACTATAAAGGATGGGATTTCTTCTCAAGTACAGTTTACGAAACTGGGATCAATTATCTACAGAAAGCATTAACCTCGGCAGGAATTGAATTCACACATTTGGCCTCTCATGAAGCTGCTGAAAATTTTCCCCTTTCTGTTGAAAGCATGCGCGAATTTGATGTGATTATTTTGAGTGATATCGGTGCTAATACCTTGTTATTACACCCCGAAACCTGGCTAAGGGGTAAACCGATGCCTAACAGGCTGGCATTGCTTAAGGAGTATGTTGAAACTGGTGGTGGTTTGGCAATGTGTGGTGGATACCTTTCATTCTCAGGCATTTATGCCTCCGCCAAGTTTTTCCGGACTAAGGTAGAAGAAATCCTTCCAGTAAATATGTATCCCTTTGATGATCGAATTGAAACCCCTGAAGGAACCAGCATAGAAGTTATTGAACCATCTCATCCAATTTTGGAGAATATTCCAGCTGTCTGGCCTGATTTGTTGGGATTTAATGAACTAACATTAAAAAGGGACGCTCGTCTCCTGGTAAAGGCTGGAGATTTTCCGCTGCTGGCTGTGCGTGAATTCGGCTCCGGACGCACTTTGGCTTGGGCTTCAGATATTGGACCTCATTGGTGCCCTGAAACTTTCGCGACTTGGGACGGTTATAAAACCTTGATGGTTCAAATGGTTGAATGGTTAGCTAAAGTAAGATAATTTGAAAGTATGCTCGAATCTTAATCACCTGAGAATCTTTTGTTTGGATTATTCGGGTGATTTTTGTTAAAGGAGATCAATGATAATGAACAAAAAGATTATTGTGGTGGGCAGCTTAAATATGGACCTGGTTGTAAAAGCGAGCAGACACCCAAAACCCGGAGAGACACTATTGGGTAGTGATTTTAAAACCTATCACGGTGGTAAGGGTGCCAACCAGGCTGTAGCGGCTGCTAAACTTAGTGATCCGGGATCCGTAATAATGATTGGCAGAGTTGGAAATGACTCGTTTGGGGAGAATTTACTTAAAGGGGTAAAGACTGCGGGTGTAGATAGTCAATTTATAAGATCAGATTCCACCGCACCCAGTGGGATTGCATTAATAACTATCGATTCAGAAGGACAAAACACCATTGTTGTTGCGCCAGGGGCAAATTCCAATTTAACTCCCGATGATGTGTTTTCTTCCGAAATTGCGTTTCCAAGCGCAGGTGTATTACTAATGCAGCTTGAAACTCCATTAGAAACAAATATTGCTGCGATCAAATTGGCTCGCAAACATGGCCTTCAATGTATCTTAAATCCTGCCCCAGCTGTTCCGTTATCGCCCTCTTTATTGCAACAGATAGATGTGTTAATCCCAAATCAAACTGAGCTCGCATTGTTGGCCAATACAAATGATTTAATGCAAGGGATTCAGACTCTGTTGGCTACTGGGGTTAAAAATATTGTTGTCACATTAGGATCAAATGGAGTCATTTTTGCGAATTCAGATGAAGTGTTTGAAATATCTGCGCATAAAGTTAGGGCAGTAGATACCGTTGCTGCCGGAGATGCTTTCGCCGGCGCGTTTGCTGTCGCTTTAAGTGAAGGTAAGAATATTCTTAAAGCAACAATTTGGGGAAACGCAGCTGGTGCCATCGCCGTAACAAGACCAGGCGCACAACCTTCCTTGCCCACCAAAGAGGAGATACGAGCGTTGATCGGAGATTGATTAGCTATTATGTTGCTTAACAGGTTTAATTCCAGATAGTTTAAATCGTTTCCCTTTGTCAACGGTGCAAGGTCTTGAAAACCATGCATCGTTTCAATTTAATTTCCACCCTTTTTGCAGGAAATATTCAGAGTCCATAAAGACATTGTTTGCTGATTTTTAAAGTCACAGAGCTGGTATTGAAAATGGGTTAAGTGATTTGCCACTTTACACGCACAATGATATTTGCTATATTATTTATATACAAACTGGTAAGACCTCTTACCTATTAGGAGGCTGTATGAAGTGGGATCCCCCACAAAAACCGGCGGAACTGACCGAGACTCGTTTGATACGGGCTATTCTTGATGGTGTTTTTCCAATCAATTCTTTCCTTCCCGCAGAACGAGATCTGGCTGAACAGCTTGGCACAACACGTCCTACTTTACGAGAAGTGCTTCAACGCCTTAGCCGTGATGGATGGATTGAGATCCACCATGGGAAACCCACCCGTGTTCGCGATTTTTGGAGAGAAGGGAACCTCAGTGTTTTGGCAGCGGTTGCCGAACATTCTGACCATTTACCAGACCATTTCATCAACAACCTGCTCACCATCCGCCAGTTAATGGCGCCCACATATACTCGTCAGGCAATTGAGAACCAACCAGAGATCATTGTGAACCTTCTGGAGCAAGCGATTGGCATCACAGATGATCCAACCACTTTTACAAACACCGATTGGAATCTACACCATCAGTTGACAATATTGTCGGGAAACCCCATATTCACGTTGATTTTGAACGGTTTTAGAGATCTTTATTATGTAATGGGTGAATTCTACTTTAACATTCCCGACGCACGCAGTTACTCTCGCGATTATTATTCTAAATTATTGATTTGCGCCCAAAACAACCAACCCAACGAAGCAGAAATAATTACCTGCCAAGTAATGGAACAAAGTTTGGAATTTTGGAATAAAGCAAATCAATAATCCATACCATAATATCCAATTCATTGATCCAATTTTTATCAGGAGGCTGGCATGTGGACATCAGGGTGGCGTGACGCGATTTGGGGGATTATTGACCAGGAATGGGACGTCATTATCATTGGCGGCGGTATAACTGGGGCAGGTATTCTGCGAGAAGCCGTTAATGCCGGTTATAAAGCATTACTGCTTGAAGCCAACGATTTTGCGTTTGGCACTTCAAGTCGATCTTCAAAACTGATTCACGGTGGTTTCAGGTACTTGCGCAATAAGCAATATGATGTGACCAAAGAATCTGTCCGCGAGCGTGAGTGGATGCTTAAAGAAGCTGACAACCTGGTTACTCCTCTTCAATTCTTCTTGCCTGATTATATAGGCAGTAAAACACCACGCTGGCAGCTGAAGTTGGGTGTAGTTATTTACGACTTTTACGGACGTAAATGGGACCACAAACATTACAATGCCAAAGAGCTGCTGGAAAACATCCCTATTATGAACCCCAACAACCTTGCCGGCGCTTACCGATATTGTGACGCCCAAATGGATGACTCGCGAATGGTAATTCGCATCCTCAAAGAATCAGTAGAGAACGGTGGGTATGCCATAAACTATGCCAAAGTTAGCGGTCTTCTGCGTGGCAAAGAAGGGCGTGTTTGTGGTGTAATAATTAGAGATCGCTCGGAACCGAATGGTAGAGAATTTACCGCCCAGGCAAAAGTAGTGATCAATGCGGCAGGGCCTTGGAGTGACGAAATTCGAGCCCATATTCAGAAACCGGCTCACCTTCGCAAATCGCGCGGAAGTCATTTAATTTTTCCACGGGCAAAATTCCCACTGAAATACGCAGTGACTTTAGGCCACCCAAAAGATAATCGTGCCATGTTCGCAATTCCCTGGGAAGGTACCACCATGATTGGCACAACCGATTTAGATCATCCACTCAGCCTGGAGAAAAGACAGGATGAGCCTTGCGCCAGTATGGAAGAAATTGCATACATCATGGAAGCGCTGCATAATATCTTCCCCACCGCGGAAGTCACCCAGGCAGACATGATCTCTTCTTTTGCCGGTCTGCGACCGATCATCAGCACGGGTAAAGCCAATCCTTCTGATGAAAGCCGGGGCCACGCAGTCTGGGAAGAAGACGGCCTTTTAACCATTGCCGGGGGAAAATATACCACTTTTCGCATAATGGCTGCTGATGTCCTCAACCTAGCCAGGCCACATTTACCAGAAGCACGGTCTTTTCCAACCCATAAACGAATTATTGGTCCGATTCCAAACCCTTTTGATTGTGGGCTCGATCTTCCTTCCTGGGCTTACCTTTCCGGACGCTACGGATTCGAAACACCTGAGATTTGTGCGTGCGCAAAGCCTGGAGAATTGGAAAAGATTGAACAGCTGCCAAATTTTTGGGCTGAATTGCGATGGGCGGCCCAGTCAGATGGCATTATTCACCTCGATGATTTACTCTTACGCCGAGTGCGGATAGGAATGCTTCTACCCAATGGCGCCCTTGATTCTATCGAAAAAATTCGATCAATTGTACAACCGGAATTAGGCTGGAATGATGCCCGCTGGCAAAGTGAAGTGAACGCGTACCGTGCCAAATGGGAACGCAGTTACAGCCCAAACCCGCTCGGGTAACTCAACCAAACAGGAGAATAATCGTGACCGAACAACAATCCTCATCACCCGCCTGGTTTGAAGGCAAAACACCTCAAAAGTCATATCGTTCGCTTTTCAAATGGGGCGATCTTCAGGGATTTAAGCATCCCAATCACGGTTTATTTAAGTTAATCAAGCAAACTTTTCAATTGACGGATTCAGATTTTCGCCAGGCAAAAGACCTTGGTCTGGAAGAAGTCAATCTTGAAGTTCCAATTCAGATGGAGCCGCGGCTGCTCGTTGAATTAAACTCCATCGTTGGAGCGGAAAATCTCAAGACGGATACTTACACTCGTATTCGCGCCAGCTATGGAAAGGGTATGCTGGATGCTCTTCGGCTGCGCAGAAAAATTGTTGAAAACATTCCGGACGTCGTTCTTACTCCAAAAAGTAAAGAAGAAATTCAACAGATTGTGGAATTTTGTAATCGCGAACGGATTCCATTGTACGTGTTTGGCGGCGGCTCAACTGTAACACGTGGAATTGAAGCAGTAAAAGGTGGAATCTGCATTGATTTGAGTGTACATTACAATAAAGTAATTTCCTTCAATGAAGCAGACCAAACCATTACTGTTGAAGCTGGAATGTCAGGTCCAACCCTCGAGAAGATTCTTAATGAAGCCCCTGAGCGATTTCAGGCACAAAGACGTTACACCTGCGGACATTTTCCGCAATCCTTTGAATACTCCAGTGTAGGCGGTTGGGTGGTTACCCGCGGAGCAGGACAGAATTCCACCTATTATGGAAAAATCGAAGATATGGTTGTGTCGCAAGAATACATCACACCGCGCGGCAGAATTAAGACTCCCTATTACGCTCGGGAAGCCACTGGTCCAGATTTTGACCAGGTTTTGATGGGCAGCGAAGGCACCTTTGGCATTTTAACCGAGGTAACTTTGCGCGTCTTTCGTCACATGCCTGAAAACTGCAAACGTTACAGTTATATGTTTAAAAACTGGGACGACGCGATTAATGCTGCTCGTGAAATTATGCAGGCTGAAACTGGATACCCCTCGGTGTTTCGTCTTTCAGATCCAGAAGAAACCGATGTGGCCATGCGTTTGTATGGGGTAGAAGGCACCCCTGCCGATACGTTGTTAAAAATTTTTGGATTCAAACCCATGCAAAAATGCCTTCTTTTAGGTACAGTGGACGGGAGCGCAGAGTTTACGCGCACTTTGAAAAGGAAAATCCACCAGATTTGCAGGCGGTATGGCGCGTTTTCCCTGACCCCCTTTAAAGTAACCGAAGCCTGGGAAAAAGGGCGCTTCCGCGACCCTTATTTACGTGAAGATCTGCAGGACTATGACATTCTGACAGATACCCTGGAATGCAGCGTTACCTGGTCTCAGCTTAAAGAAGTTCACAGCAAAGTCCGCGATGTTGTCAAACAACGCCCGAACACAATATGCATGACGCATCTTTCACATATGTATCCTCAAGGGGCCAATCTTTATTTTATTTTTATCGCGAGAATTGACCAGATCAATGATTATTTGAATTTGCAATATTCAATCCTGGAAGCCATCCAAAAGAACGGCGCCGCGATGAGCCATCATCACGGTGTTGGAAAACAAACTTCTCCCTGGTTGGAGGGGCAAATTGGCTCCGAATGCATGGATATCATTCGCTGCCTGAAAAATCATTTCGATCCAAATACTATTCTCAACCCTGGCGGCACTTTAGGTCTCGATTTATCAGAGGAACAAAAAGAAAAACGTTGGGGCATGCGCTAAATCAGGCAATTTTCACTGAACGGGATTAAAATCAGTAATACCCTGTGGATAGGAGACCGGATGGCACCAGAAAACTTGTTGGCAATTGATAATGGAACTCAAAGTATCCGCGCAATTTTATTTGATCCTCGTGGCAACTTAATTGCCAAGAAGCAAATACATATAGATCCCTATTATTCCAAAGCGCCTGGGCTGGCAGAGCAAGACCCGGACCTATTTTGGAACGCGTTGTGTGATGCCTGTCAGGGATTATGGAATGAACCCGGAGTGGATCGGAATTCGATTGCCGCTGTAGCCCTGACAACCCAAAGATCTACAATAATCAATGTAGATGAACAAGGTAAACCACTTCGCCCAGCGATTGT
>Ga0351880_1187_pt1 | contig 13005 bp, 11 predicted proteins | sample BONcelFGM3001E13_FD_206766 | JGI IMG/M metagenome (GOLD analysis project Ga0351880, IMG submission 206766) | Enriched cells from coal bed in the Powder River Basin, Montana, United States - BONCAT cells FGM rep3 HSBNCT.FGM.300.1.E13 ...
TTGTTGACGAAGACCTGAGTTTCCTGGTAAGGCGGAATGGCGCCGCACCGGGCTACGCTTTCCGGACCGGCGTTGTAAGCGGCCACGGCCAAAGGCACATTGTGCTGGAACCGGTCGAGGCAGTGCCGCAGATAGCCCACGCCGCCGGCGATATTCTGCTCCGGGTCAAAGGGGTTTTTTACCCCCATGAGGGCGGCGGTGCCCGGCATGAGCTGCATCAACCCCTGGGCGCCCTTGGGGGACACGGCCGTGGCCTTGAAGCCCGATTCGTGGCGCATCACGGCCCGCACCAGGCTGGGGTCAACCCCATAGACCTGGGCATACTTCTGGATCAGGGCTTCTAACTGGGGATCCTTGAGGGTTAAGGTTCCCCTGAAGGGAGTCTGACCGTAGTTCCCATAACCCTGGGGCCAGACCCGGGTCTTCTTATTAAAAATATAGACCTGCACTTCCTGGCCCAGGAGTTCGTAAAGGGTATCTTCCGAGCCCGAAGTCTTCTTGCCTTGCTTGGGGTCCGGGTTCTCTATCACCAGGCTGCCTTCCCGGGACAGTATCTTGGGGGCGGCCGCGGAGGACCCCGCTAGGGCGGCCTGGAGCAAAATCACGGCCAGAATAAATACATATCTCCTCATAACTTTATTTATATTCAATATTTAAGCGATTTTGTCAAGTACAAATTGGGTGGCACTTAATCTTTCTTCTCTAAATCTGAACCTTATTGTTGAATCCGAGGACATTGGCGCACTGCGGCGCCATGGTTCCGGTTGCCCCCGGGTGACCGTTGCAATACCGCAGTTATAATGAGGCGTGGTCAAGAATTTCCGACGAACCGTAGGGGCGCAACTGTGTGTGTGCCCTCTGTGGGGGGAGAGGGAGTAGGAGATGTCGCCTGGTTTATTAACCATAAGGCATTAACTCGGTTCCACTTTTTCCCCTCTCTCCAATGGGGGAGAGGGTCAGGGTGAGGGGGAAGTAATTTTCTCGGAGCAAAAGTGCCTTAGCGAATCTATAAATTATTGGACGACTTATAACCAGCATCCTCCTTTGCAAGAACCAAAACGGGCCCTGCTGTATGTTATTAATAATTTATTAAAATAAAGTTCGCCTCTTTTATAAAGAATATTGTCAAACAAAATAATAGGATGTAATATCGAATAGTTAATTTTTGCCAGCCGTCGACCATGGATGGTCCTGCATGTCTTTTTATGCATCGGCAGTTACCCAGGAAAAGTTAAACCCCGATCCCCGGGGGCCGCACCGGTCCGGCGTTATCCTGGGGCTGCGGCCGGTGGCCCGGCCCCTGGTGCCGGTGACCCTGGCCCTGATGGCGGGGATTGCCGCCCCGGCCTGGGGTCTGCGCCTGCCGGATCCCTGGCTGCTGGCGGCCGCGGCCGCCCTCTGGGCCGCCCTGGCCTTTCTCTGGTGGCAGCGGCGTCCGGCCCGGTTTCTGCCCTTGATCCTGTTCGGGCTCCTGGGGGTGGCCTTTCACCAGCAGGCCTGGCACCCGGATTTTCCTCCCGCCCACCTCACTAAACTGCCTCAAAATCAAAGTCTGACCCTCTTCGGCCATCTGAACCGGCCCGGCAAGCTGGCGGGGGAACGGGTCCAGCTCTTTATGGAGGCCGGTTCCTGGCGGAGTCCCTGGGGCTGGCGGCCCGCCTCCGGCAACCTCCTGGTGCTGGCCCCGGCGCCGGAGCCTCCGCCGGTGGGCGCCCCCCTGGTGGTTAGGGGAAGCCTGGCCCCGCCCCACATGCTGCAAAACCCCGGAGCCTTCAACCGCCCTCGCTTTCTGGCCGCGGACGGCCTGTTCCGGGAGGTGCGGCTCTCGGACCCGAGCCGCCTCATTTTTCTGGCCGAAACCCAGGACTATCCCTGGGCCGAGAGGCTCCGGGGGGGTATCCGGGAGCTTCTCAAGTCCATGGACCCCGCCGGCCGGGCCATCTATCTGTCCATGCTATTAGGGGACCAGGGCGAGGTTACTCCGGAGATGCGCCGGAATTTATCCCGCACCGGCACCAGCCACCTGCTGGTCATCAACGGCCTCCACCTGGGGATGGTGGCCCTGGTCACCTACTTTCTCAGTTTCTGGCTCCTGCGGTGTTTTCCCCGGCTCCTGTTGCGGGTCAACGCGGTCAAGATCGCCACCCTGCTGGCGGCGATTCCGGTGGTGTTCTACGCCTGGGTGGCCGGGGGGTCGCCCTCCACCCAGCGGGCCGAAGTCATGGTGCTGGCCTATCTGTTCCTGGTCTTCCTGGGGCGCCCCGGGGAGGTCTGGAGCGCCCTGGCCCTGGCGGCCCTCATCATCCTGAGCCTGGCGCCGCTGCGCCTCTTTTCCATCTCTTTTCAGCTCTCCTTTGCGGCGGTGGCCTTCCTGATCTACCTGGTGCCGCGGTTGGCCGAATGGCTGAGATGGACGGGATCTGAACATCCCATCCCGGGTGCCGCCGCCGGCCTTCTATTCCGTATCAAAGAGTGGTTCATTGTCTCGGTGGTGGCCACCCTGGCCACCGCGCCCCTGGTGGCCCTCTACTTCCAGGTGGTCTCCCTCCTGGGCATCCTGGTCAACCTGGCGGCCATTCCCCTGGTCCTGCTCCTGGCCCTGCCCCTGGGGGAGACCGCGGTCATCGCCCAGGCCTTGTCCCTGACCCCGGTGGCCCAGGCCCTGCTCTTTGTGGGCAAAATCCCCCTGTGGCTGGGTTATCAGGTGATCCAGTGGGGGGCCGGGGTCCCCGGGGCGGCCATTATCACGCCTACCCCCACCTGGCTGATGATCGCCGCCTACTATGCCGTCCTGGTCCTGGTATTTTATCCGCGGCGCACCTACCTGACCTGGGCCGGGGCGGGCCTGGCGGGGCTAGTTCTTACGGCCGCCGCGGCCCTGCCCCTGGCCGCGGTCCCTAAGGCCATGGAAGTGACCTGCCTGGACGCCTACGGGGGGCTGGAGGGGGTGGTGGTGACCCCGGAGAACCGCCGTTTGGTGGTGTCTGCGCCAATGTCCACCCGGTGGGACCGGCCCGCCCCGGGTGGGGGGCCGTTGCCGGGATACCTGCATTGGCGGCAGTTCCGGAGCCTGGATCTGGCCATCGCCTTGAACCTGAGCGAAGCCAACGCCGGGGAACTGCTCACCCTGGCCCAGCAGTTCACCGTCGGGTCATTCTGGTGCGGCCGGCGGGACCGGGCCGGGCCGGCCTACTGGGACCTGGCCAACTACCTGGGCGACCGGGGCGCCACGCCGCGCGCCCTGGAACGGGACCGGCCTCCGGCCGCAGTGGGCGGCGTGACCTTGCAGTATGTCAAACTGGCCCCGGACGTTGCTCCGGCCCTGGAAGTCGCCTATCAAGACCGGCGGGTCCTGCTGCTGCCGCCGGTGGGGGGGCTGGCGGCTGAGGCCCTGCCGGCCGTCGCCGGGTCCCTGGAGGCCTTGGTTATCCCCGCGGAACTGGCCACCTCCGAGTACCGCTACTACATCATGGCTCGCCTGAAACCCCGGCGGGTGGTGGTCTATGGCGACCCCGGCCGCTCCCACGCCGCCCGGTCTCCCTGGCCCGTGCCCTGCGACTTCACCCGGGAGGGGGCGGTGAGCCTCTACCTGGACGCCTCCGGGGTAACCGCCCGGCAGTGGCGGCGGCCAAAGTGATGGTTTTGCTACCGGGTTGCGTTCGAGGGGCTATTTGGGGTGGCCGCAGGCTTTGACCCGCGCGAGCGCAGGCGAGACGCCTGTGCCACCGGTTTGATTGCTGATCGCGCTTACGACTTCCGGGAAGTTTTGGGGATGAAGTGGCTCATCTGCTGCTTCACTTCAGTGGCGTTGCACTTGGGGCAGGCGACCTGCCCGGCTTCGTAATCCTTGAGGCTCATGATACGCACAAACTGTTCGCCGCATTTGACGCAGACATATTCATAGGTGGGCATGGCAGTCCTCCTGACGAGGATCAACTTTATTTTACCAATGATAAAGTCATTTGCATTAAGTAATCCTCTATTTCATTACCCCATTGTTTCCAGCCTCTCCTTTTATGCCGGGCAAAAAGCTCTAAATAAGGTCCTGGGCTACATTTTTCAATAATAGGGTAAAGTTCATCAGGTTTTCTTGAGTGTTCCCTTTTTCGGGTAGCTATAAAGTTAACTTGGCTACGCCCTGGTGGTAACGTTCTTAGAGAACCCCTAATTCCAAACAGAACCATTTCAGTTACGTTCCTAAAATAGAACCCTACCCCTCTACCATCCGGCCCGCCGTCTTTTCTGATTTTGTGCCAGATGATATGCGTTTTATAAGTGAATCCCCATCGCTTCATGGTTTCAAGACCTTCTAAAATCAAGGCATTGGGGACCCAAAGGTATAAATGACTTTCCGGCAAGGCCAGTTGGGCCACGGGTAATTCATAAATATCCTGCATCGACATCGTTTCATATCTCATTAACCGCTTATGCTCAGGGGCCATTTTACCGGTTCGATTAGCAAAGCGCCAGGGAGGATCGGCCAGGATAGTTCCAAATTTTCCTAATCCCAGTGAAAGCAAATCTTCAGCAGGCGATCTCATCTTATTCCTCTACATACAATTTCCGGGTTATACCGAATACCAAAACAGGGCATCCACCACCACCCCCGCCCTCAATCCGGGGTAGAAGTTTCTTCATCCATGTGCTTGACCAGCCGTATTTACTCCATATTCCAAGTCCCTTAAAAATTTCGCTTAAATCGTCAGCTTTGGTGATTAGCACCCCGACGCTAATAGCCCGCAGGTCGAAAAGCAGCCGGAAGTTATTTAAATCTCTATCATAAAATGGATCTTTATTGCTCCATTCGATCTCCAGGGCAACTCTATTTTTGACACAATCTACTTTATGAGTAGGGCTTAGTATTTCATACTTATCGACCACAATTTTAGTTTCAAAAGATTTTTCTTCCCAGTGGCGTTTTTTGAACGCCAGATCGAACCATGAAGAAATTGGGGAAAATCCGCCACCCGGGGCCAAAACATCCGTTCTCTTTAGCCTAAAATCATTTAAGATATCAATAAGTTCTTGCCATTCAGCTGGAAAATCGCTTTTTAAAATAGCCGAAGCGTGTTTCCATTCGTGGACTTCGTAATTTTTCCTTATAAATTCCGGAAGATCTTCGATAGCCATTCCACACGCCTTAATATTTAATGGGTACTAGCAGTACCACACTTCCCCCAAAAATTCTACGCCAAAAGGACCCACTAACCGGATTCTGGCAAGGGGTCTACCTCCGCCAGGAGCACGCTCCCGGGCACCAGGCTCCGGGCTACCAGGAGATTGTACCATTCATAGGCCTGGTGCGGTTTCGGGGTCTCCATGATGGCGGCCTCGGGCTTGAACCAGGGGTGGGAAAGCAAGTGCCGCAGGCCCGCCCGCCCGATGGCCCCCTGGCCCAGGTGCCAGTGGCGGTCCCGCCGGGAATTGCAGGCGGCCCGGGAGTCGTTGAGGTGGACGATCTTGACCGCGTCCAGTCCCGGCCCCAGCGCCAGGTCCGCCAGCAGCCGGGCGACCCCCGGGGGGCCGCTCAGGTCATACCCGGCCCCATGGGCGTGGGCCGTATCCAGGCACAACCCCAGGGGCACGCGGCTCAGAGTGATAATGCGCTCCAGGTGTGTGATGCGCCAGCCCAGTTCCTGGCCCTGACCGGCGGTATTTTCCAGGAGCACCAGGGGCGGCGGCGGCACCCGGGAGACCGCAAGGGCCAGGGCCCGGGCCACCTGTCTGAAGCTGGCCTCCACCAGCGGCCCGTGGCCGGGATGCACCACCAGGTAGTCGGCTCCCAAAGCCCGGGACAGCTCCAGTTCCCGGGACAACCTCTCGGTGGATAAGGCAAAAAGCGCCGGATCGGCCGTGGCCAGGTTGGGGAGATACCCGAGATGCACCACCAGGGGTCCCAGCCCCGCCTGGGCCCGGGCTTGGGAAAAATCCCGAATCGCCGCCGGCGCCACCGGGCGCCATTTCCAGCCCCGGGGATTCTGGACAAAGATCTGGAGGGCCTCACAGCCCAGGACCTGGGCCTGATGGACCGCCCGGCGCAATGAACCGGCGATGGAGAGATGAAATCCTAAGCGCATAAAAACCTTGGGGGAAAAAGGGGAAAGGGGGAAAAGGCGAAAAGGGAAAAAAGCAAAAAAATTCCCGGAAATTTCGCATCTCTTAAGGCCGATGACTGGCCAAGATGAGCCATGATACTTCCACGCCCCGCACCGGACCATGCATCCACTGGGTTTCCCCCTTTTCCCCTCTTAGCCTTTTTCCCTTTTTCCCCGGCCTTGAGGCCGAGAGAAGCGAATGAAAACTCCTAAAATTTCTGATATATAAAACCCCATGACCTTCCCGGCGGTGTTCCGCTCCCCTATCCTGGAAAACTACGTGGCCCGGGAGTTCCTCAAGCTTGTGGGCCTGAGCCTGGTGACCTTTGTCTCCCTGTTCATCATCGTGGATTTCTTCGAAAAGATTGACCGCCTGGTTCGGGCTCACCTGGGACCGGGAGCGCTCCTGGAATACCTCATCCTCAAGCTACCTTTTGCCATCGGCCAGGTGCTCCCCGCCGCGGTCTTGCTGGGAGTCATGCTCACCTTCGGCCTCATGTCCCGATCCCATGAAACCATGGCCATCAGAACCTCGGGCCTGAACATCCTGTCCCTCATCCGGCCGGTCATCATTTATTCCGGGGTGGTGGCCCTCCTCCTCCTGGCCCTCAATCTCTACCTGATACCCTGGAGCCAGGGCCGGCTCGATGTGTTCTGGCAGACCCAGGTGGACAAGAAGCCGCCCCGCAATCTTCACAACCTGGAGCACTTCTGGTACAAGGGCGACCAGGCCATCTATAATATTGTCACGTTCCGCAAAGATATCCAGACCCTGGAAGGGGTGAAAATTTACCTCTTCGATCGCCAGTTTCACCTGGTGCAGATCATTGCCGCGGCCCAGGCCCAATGGCAGGGGGACCACTGGCAGTTCTCGGAGGGGTATGTCCAGTTCTTTGACCCCGCCACCGGGGCGGTTACCGGGGAAAAATTCCAGCAGCGGGACCTGGTGCTGACGGAGCAACCCAAGGACTTCGCCGACCTGGAAAAGAAGGTCACGGAAATGGATGTGAATGAACTTTATCGCTATACGGCCCGCCTGGAGCGGGATGGCTATAAATCCACCCCCTACCGGGTGGACCTTTACAGCCGTTTTTCCCTGGCGCTGACGCCCCTGATCCTGGTAATGCTCGGGTTGGGGCTGGCCTTGCGCCAGGAACAGATTCACCTCACCTCCATGGTGGCGGTGGGCCTGGGGCTTATGTTCGTCTACTGGCTGTTTTTCGGCTTTTGCGCCTCTTTCGGCCAGGCCGGCAGCATCCCGGCGCTGCTGGCCGTCATCGCCCCTCATCTGGCCTTCGGTGCGGTGGCGGCAAGACTGCTGCACCAGGTGGTCAGGTGACCCGGACAGTTCCGGCTGAGATTCCCTCTCTTTAATTTTCTGTTTTTCTGTTGTGCAAGCCTCAATAACCGGGTTTTCTTCTGCCAGCGCGACTGCGGGCGGCCATAAGGCCTGGATGCCTGCGGCGTCAACCTCGATTGATAATTAGCAAATTATATCAAATGGTTGAAGATTTTAGCGGCTGAGGTTAAGGATCAGGACGCGGTCAGATTTTGAAACAGCCCGGAATAGTCCGGAAAAATGTCGTGATGGGCCAAGAATTTTTTAACATTTTTATTGTCATCCGCCGGGATTTTGTGCTATCAAGGGGAATCTGCAACCTCAGGTGGACTCGGGCTTTGAGAATAAAACTCGACCCGGCCTCCGAGGGGTAAAAACAACTTAAAGGGGGGATGGGCGTCGGGGTACCCATTTTCCGAAATTTAGGCGTGGGTGTAACGGTGCAGTAGTCAACCGCTAACAGGAGAAAGGGAGAGAAATTATGACCAAAGCAGAGTTGATTGCACAGGTAGCGGGAGAGGCTCAGGTAAGGAAGGTGGACGCGGAAAAGGCCATTAACAGCTTAATCAGGATTGTTTCAGCGGCGCTCAAGTCCCAGGGCCGTTTGGCGCTGGCGGGCTTTGGCACCTTTATGGTGACGGAGCGCAAGGCTCGGGAAGGCCGGAATCCTCAGACCGGCAGCCCCATCAAGATTCCCGCCACTAAGGTGGTAAAATTTAAACCTGGAAAACAACTGAAAGATTCCGTTAAGTAGGGAGCCCCAGGACCATGACCGTCTGACTGTGCACCAGGGAGTGAGCTCTTGGGGCCAGTGGAAGATGTAGACCGGGGTTTCAACCGGCTCCCCCCGGTAGGACCCGGAAATTTAGGAATGGCCTCCTGGCAAAAACTACTCCGTGGCTCAAGGCATCCGCGGCAGTTTCGGTGAGATGAGCGCCTCGCCGGCTTTGGCTTGCGCCTGCTTTTGCATGTTCCCCGGCAAATTCCACGAGTTAAGCGACAGGAGGGGGTTGCTCTTTTGGTGGCCTGACCCATCAGGCAATTCGGTTTAGAAATGGCATTATTCGACGGGGTAGCTGTTCGTGGTGCACCACGAACCGGCCCGGGCCGCCTGGTGACCCGACCAAAACCCCCCAAACCCCATCACCGATTGGTTTGATTTAGTGCCTGATTTGAGGGCGGGACTGCACCGGTTCCCGCCCTCACGTTATTTTACGTCCTCCAGGACCTCCTCCAGGGCGGCCGCGATGGCCGCTTCATCCCCCGGCAGCAGGGTGCGCACATCCAGCCACACTACCCCGTGTTCCACCCGGCCGATGACCGGCGTCCCGGCCTGGCGCAGCCGGGCTTCCAGTTCCTGGGCGGCCAGGGAGGTGGCGGCGAGAGTCAGGGCCCGGCTGGGCAGGGAGGCCTGGGGCAAAGCCCCGCCCCCGGCCCGGCCTTCGCTCTTCACGACCTCCACCGTGAGGCGGTCTCCGAAGCGGCGCCGCACCTGCCGGGCCAGGGCGCGGGCGGCGCGGTCCAACTCCGCCACCGGCCGGGTCAACATCCTGAGGGTGGGGATCTCCGCCAGGGCGCGGGGTTCCTCCAGGTAGAGGCGCAGCGTGGCCTCCAGGCCCGCCAGGGTCATCTTGTCGGGACGTAGCGCCCGGGTCATGGGGTTTTTGCGCAAGGCCTCCACCACGTCCCGGTTCCCCAGGATGAGGCCGGCCTGGGGTCCCCCCAGGAGCTTGTCGCCGGAAAACAATACCAGATCGGCCCCGGCCTTGAGGGTTTCCTGCACCGTGGGCTCGCGTTCCAGGCCGTAGCGGCTCAAGTCCACCAGGCAGCCGCTGCCCAGGTCTTCCACGACTTTAAGGCCGTAACGCCGCCCCAGATCCACCATCTCCGCCAGGGTCACTTCATGGGTGAAGCCCATGATGCGGAAGTTGCTGGGGTGGACCTTGAGCAGGACGGCGGTCTCTGAAGTGATAGCCTGCTCAAAGTCCCTCAGGTAGGTCTTGTTGGTGGTGCCCACTTCCCGGAGGATGGCGCCGCTGGCCGCCATGATCTCGGGCAGGCGGAAGGAGCCGCCGATCTCCACCAGCTGGCCCCGGGAAATGACCACTTCTTTGCCCGTCGCCAGGGTCTTGAGGGCCAGGAGCACTGCGGCGGCGTTGTTGTTGACCACCAGGACCCCACCGGCTCCGGTCAACTCCTTTACCACCCCCTCCAAATGGTCATGGCGGGAGCCCCGGGCCCCCCGGGCCAGATCGTATTCCAGGGTGCTGTAATGGGCCGCCACTTCCTGGATTTGGGCCAGGGCGGCCTCACCCAGGGGCGAGCGCCCCAGGTTGGTGTGAATGACCACTCCGGTGGCGTTGACTACCCGGCGGAGACTGGGCTTGGCCGCGTCCAGGAGGGCCTGCCGCAGGTCTTGCAGCAGGGCCGTTTCATCCAACCGGGAGGCCAAGGTCTCCGGGGGCGTGGCGTTGATGCGGCGCCGCGCTGCCGCCAGGACCCGGCGCACTACCGCCGCGGCCAGCAACCGGGGCAGAGGCCCGACGGCCGGGGCCAGTTCAGGGTGGCGCAGCAGGTCGTCCACCTGCGGCAATTGGCGCAGTAGAGAGGCGCGCTTGGGGTCCATAATCGGCTCCTTTGCCCTGAAATATGCCACCGCGATGCCGCTTTTGTCAAATGAAACCACGCCGGCGAAGCGGTTGGCAGCGGGGCGTGATACCAATTTGAGGCCTCTGCGAAAGTCTCATGTAGGATAGCCGCCCTCGGCTGTCCATACTGTATTTAGGCGCAGGCGAGGGCGCCTACGCTACATTTTGATTCGGCGGGAAAGAGTCAGAGACTTTCGCAGAGGTCTCAATTTGCGCTCAAACAGGTAATCTATTTCTTGTAGGGGCGGAACCTATGTGTCCGCCCTGGACTAGGGGCGCACACACGGGTGCGCCCCTACAGGATAGAAGCCTTTCTTAACTTTTATGAGCGCATCTTGGTATGAGCCGTCGCGGTGGCGGGACTTTCGTGAGCCCTGCAAAGAAAACCTGCTCTGGGTGAGGACTTTTCACAACGTAGTAACCGTAGGGCGGGAAAGCGAAGGAAGCGCATCCCGCCTTCAGGTATTGGGTTAAGCTAAAATCATCTGTGTCCGGCAAACTGTGGAGCTTCGCAAGACGGCTTGAATGGTCCGGTTTTTTTCTTGTCGCGGCGGCGCTGAGGTTGGCGCGGCGGACGGGCGAACTCGGTATCCCGGGACGGGGCCGCTTGGTTGTAATCAAACCCGTCCAGGGTGCAACGCTTTACCTTGGCGTGGAGGACCCGCTCGATGCTGCGGACCATATCCTCATCTTCAGAGGTAATGAACGTGAAGGCGTCACCGGTCTTGGCATTGCGGCCGGTACGTCCGATCCGGTGCGTATAGGCGTCAGCAGTATCCGGCATGTCGTAATTGATCACGTGGGAAATCTGGGTCACGTCGATGCCGCGGGCGGCAACGTCAGTCGCCACCAGGATATGGAAGGTGCCGTCGCGGAACCCGGTCATCACGGCCAGTCGCTTTGACTGGGAAAGATTGCCCTGCAAAGAGGCGGCCTGATAGCCGGCCTTCCCCAGTTGTTCCCCCAGGCGCTTGGCCCGGTGTTTGGTGCGCGTAAAGATCAGGACCGACTCCGTATCGGTATGGCGCAACAGTTCGAGGAGCAGCGAAGTTTTGAGGTGCTGCCCGACCGGATAGAGCATATGCGAGACGCTGCTTACCGGTCCCGTGGTATTGACTCGCACCGTCACCGGGGCTTTCAGTACCTCGCGGGTCAGGTGCAGAATATCATCGGGCATGGTGGCCGAGAACAAAAGCGTCTGGCGTTTTGCCGGGACGCGCTTGATGATCTTTCTGATGTCGGGCAGAAAACCCATGTCGAACATCCTGTCCGCCTCGTCCAGTACAAGCACTTCCAGATGCGACAGGTCGACGGTGCCTTGATTAAGGTGGTCAAGCAGGCGGCCGGGACAGGCAACGACAATCTCGGCGCGTTTCAGCTTATCCACCTGAGGATTGAACCCAACGCCGCCATAAACCGTAACGCTCTTGAGTCCGGTCTGGCTTCCCAGGGTGCCAATGGCCTCGTGGGTTTGCTCGGCCAGTTCGCGGGTGGGGGCCAGAACCAGGGCCCTGACGCGCCGGCGCCCGCCTTGCATCAGGCGATGGAGGATGGGCAGCACAAAGGCCGCGGTCTTGCCGGTGCCGGTATGGGCCAGGCCCACGATGTCGCGGCCTTGCATGACCAGCGGGATTGCCTGCGCCTGGATCGGCGTCGGGGTTACATAGCCGGCCGCGGTAACTCCGGCCGCGACCCGGGCGTGTAAATCAAAATTGTTAAATTCCATAAACTCCTTGTGTTCTTAGTTCAGGTAAAAAAATCCCCGGTATAATCAGGGGATTACCATAATAGGGTTTTTATCCTGATACCGTAGTGGTGATCCTAAATTTTATCATTTTCTTCATAAGGCCAGATATATGCCTCCCAGGAATATCCGGGGCCGGCGCGGCAGCCGCCCTCTGGAGGTGCATGAGGACAAGGCGGCGCTTTACTCCCGGTTTCTGCCTTATGACGGACTTAGGATTGCCAGCGACAAGGTCTTGGGTAAGCTTTTTCTGTGGTAACGGTTGGGTCAGCTTGGGATCCAACGTTGTTCAATCTTAAATAATACCCAAAAAGTAGATATAATGTCAAGGGGTAAGTTCCTAAAAATCAGTGATGAGCCTATTCGCCCCGGGGCTCCCTGATGATTGGGCTGGTCTGGAACCCGGTGCCACAAAAGGGCTTGACTGGCGGGCGGATTATCATATAATAAAAAATTCCCTTAAGGCCGCGGCGGCGGGGAGCGGGACAATCTGGGGAGCCGGGAGCGCTCCGAGGCGAATATTTTAGAAAAAACATTGACAATCTCTGCGCGGCCTCATACACTTATAAAGTTAAAATTTGGGCAGTTTTGGCCTAGGCAGTTGGGGCGCGACGCTGGCGTAGCTCAATGGTAGAGCGCCTGATTTGTAATCAGGGGGTTGCGGGTTCGAGTCCCATCGCCAGCTCCAGAGAGGCGTAATTTTTTATACCGGAGAGGTACCCGAGTGGCCAAAGGGGACGGGCTGTAAACCCGTTGGCGCAGCCTACGGAGGTTCGAATCCTCCCCTCTCCACCAGTTCAAAGTTCAAAGTTCAAGGTTCAAAGTTTAAGAATGTTTTCGGGGGCAAATGTTTTCCTGGCCTATGCTACTGTCCAATGATCACGGTATGAACGGCGGGAATAGCTCAATGGCCAGAGCGTCAGCCTTCCAAGCTGAGGGTTGCGGGTTCGAGTCCCGTTTCCCGCTCCATTTGAGCCCACATAGCTCAGTTGGTAGAGCGCATCCTTGGTAAGGATGAGGTTCACCGGTTCGATCCCGGTTGTGGGCTCCATTTTAGGTTTCAGGTTTCAGGTTTCAGGTTTCAGGTCCTGGGATAAAGAGTCCAGATTAAAGCGTAAGTAACCGTTCAGCCTGAAAGGCTGGGGCTATAAATACCGAAAGACAACCCCGTTGCCCGAA
>Ga0351880_1183_pt1 | contig 12758 bp, 11 predicted proteins | sample BONcelFGM3001E13_FD_206766 | JGI IMG/M metagenome (GOLD analysis project Ga0351880, IMG submission 206766) | Enriched cells from coal bed in the Powder River Basin, Montana, United States - BONCAT cells FGM rep3 HSBNCT.FGM.300.1.E13 ...
CATCGAGCAGCTTCAAACCCGCTGAGCACTTTAGGTGGTGTTCACGAATTTTTGAGGATAAGGAAAGCCGAGACGAGGTGAAGAGCGGCGAAGAAAGTAGTTTTGAGTTTATCGTAGCGGGTGGCGATGCATCGGAAGGCTTTGATTTTGTCGAAGAAGCGTTCGATGCGGTTGCGCTCGCGGTAGCGAAGGCGGTCGTAGGGAAGCTTTTTACAACGTGAACTGATGGGAGGAATGACTGGTTCGATACCGTCCAGTGATAATCGCTCTCGGATGCGATCAGCATCATAACCTTTGTCTAAAGCGGCTGATTCCAGAACGTTGTCGGCGTCCAGGCTTTCGTAAAGGGCTTCGAATTGCCGACCATCGTGAGCTTGCCCCTCGGTGAGATGCAGGGCGACACTGCGGTTCTCATCAATGGTGGCGGCGTGGATCTTGGTGCTCAATCCACCCCGAGAGCGTCCCAGAGCCTGATCTGGACCGTTTTTTTGGGCGCACCGGCGGCATGATGATGAGCCCGAATCGTTGTCGAATCCACGAAGAGTTCACGAGCTTGGGTGAAGTGATCCGCTGCAAGTTGACTCCACAATCGTCGCCAGATTCCTCGGGCTTCCCAGCGCCGGAATCGCATGTAGACCGCATGCCAGTAACCTAAATCCGCAGGCAGATCTCTCCACGGCGCTCCCACCCGAATCAGGTAAAGCAGTGCCTCGATAAACTCCCGCTCAGCCTGTTTACTCGGGGCTCCTGCATGCGAATGCTTCGCTTTTTCGATCGCCTCCGACAACTGCGCCCAGACTTCATCACTCATCTTCACTCGGGATGCTTTCTTCTCCATCCCAAGTTTCAATCAGTTCCCTTAGAATTTGTACATCTTTAAATTCGTGAACACTGCCTAGTGTAATGTCAGACAAGTTATTGACCTAAATAAGGAGGGAGTGCAGGCTCCTTGCATGGCAACTAGAGGACGCCCTGTCATACGGATTCTTCTCAGTGAGAGCGAGAAGGATGTTCTTCAGAAGCTCGCCGCGAAACGAACCGCTCCGGCAGCCGAAGTCAAACGAGCAAAGTCCATTTTGCTCATGAACGAAGGATTCTCCAACACGGTGATTTCGCGGCGTGTTGGTTTTTGCGCAGCCACAGTGGGTTCCCTTCGCTCACGCTTCGACCAACTGCGGCTCAACGGCATCAGCGACCTGCCGCGAAGTGGTCCGCCGCGCAAAATCGGTGATGAACGGATCGAAGCATTGATTGAAAAAACCCTTCATTCCAAACCCAAAGGGGCAACTCACTGGAGCACCCGCAAGATGGCAAAGACGATGGGCATCTCCCATGACAGTGTCTCACGCATCTGGCGGGCCTTCGGACTCAAGCCTCACCGGGCCGATTCTTTTCAGATTTCCACCGATCCCCATTACGTCGACAAAGTTCGCGATGTAGTTGGCCTTTACATCAGCCCTCCCGAAAACGCACTGGTGCTTTGCGTGGACGAAAAGAGTCAGATTCAAGCCCTGCAGCGCTCCCAGCCCGTGCTGCCAATGCGTCCTGGAAAACCGGAAGGACACACGCCAGAGTATTTCCGCCATGGCACCACCTCATTGTTTGCTGCACTGGATGTGAAAACCGGCAAGGTGCTCGGAAAGTGCTACCCCAGGCACCGGGCCAAGGAATTCCTCGCCTTTCTCAAAAATATTGAAAGCCACGTGGCAGAGGATGTCGCCTGCGGCAAAGACGTGCATCTGATCCTCGACAACTATGCGACCCACAAGTCGGCGACCGTCATGAAATGGCTCATCAAACGCCCCCACTGGCATCTTCATTTCACGCCGACACACGCTTCATGGCTCAACCAAGTGGAAAGGTTTTTTGCCCTCATCACCAACGAGGCCATCCGGCGCGGCAACTTTGTGAGTGTCGCAGGACTCGTGACCGCAATCCGGGATTACCTCAACGCTCACAACCTCGAACCAAAGCCTTTTGTCTGGTCAGCAAGTGCTGACAGAATTCTCGAAAAGACTGCCAACTTCTGTAAATCAATTGTCTGACATGACACTAGAGCGGTTTAAATAATAATGTGGCTCACTGATTTGCGAGCGCCGAGGGTTGCAGGGGTGTGGCGGCAGTGAAGCGGCTGTGTGAAAACACACTGCCCGAACTGCTGACGCTGCCCTGTAGCTCTCGCCGCCGGAAAGTAGCGGCTATAGAATTGTTTGTTTTGCTGGCCCAATTCACCAACGACGATGAATTGGTATCGGACGGCATGGGTTGTATTCGAAAATCCGTTTGTCACAACTTCTCCGAGAAGCCCACGGCTACGGTCGGCCTGGCAGGAGGGGGCGCCCACGGCGGTTGAGTTCGTTGCCCGCAAACCCTGAAGGAGTTCGGCGGCGCATACACGTTCCGAAATCGACCTCCTGGGCATCGCCTCGCACATCTTCAGCCGCAGAAGACCGCGGCCATCCGCCGGGAGGCGCCGGAGCGCTCCGTCGAACAGCTGGCGCTTCCACACCGTGCCGGCAGCCACGCCCGCCTTTGCAGGCAACCGGGTCGCGATGTCAGCGGGCGTTCTTCAGCCCACCGCGGGAGTGCAGAGCTTGTATCCGCTGTCGATGACATCCCCGGGGAGAGGCTGGCTCTCCTCGTTCGGAATCATCACTTCGATGTAGGCGGCACCATCGCGGTTCCCGATTTTTGCGAGGATATCCTCGAGTTCCGCAACGGTGCCCACCTTGGCGGCGAGCCAGTCCTTGCAACCAAAGGCCTGGGGGAGCAGATGATAATTTACCGGGGCAAGGTCGTCGTAGCCGTGTCCGCGTTCGCTGAGAACGTCCTCGACGCCGAAAAGGCCGTTGTTGAGGACAAAAATTACGGGTTTCACCGCGTACCGACCCATGGCAGCCAGTTCGTTGAGCGTGAGCTGGTGGGAGCCGTCGCCGGTGACCATCCATGTGCGCCCCGATGTCTTTGCCATGACGACGCCAAAGGCGGCCGGCGTCGCCCAGCCGATCGATCCCCAGAGCCCCTGTCCCTCCGCGCCCACGCCTGCGGGGAGCAGCATCTTGTTGAGGTGGGTCATGCATGTCCCGGTCTCGATGACGAGCGTGTCGCCGGATTTCAGCGCACGCTGAAGCCTGGGATAGAAAGAAGCGGAGGAAAGCGGGTCGCCGCCGTCGCCGGCGAGCGGCAGCAGGTCCTTGGAAGCAGCGACCTCGCCGGGGCGGGGCGTGACCTTTTCGACCAGCGCGGACAGCACATCGTCGATGGCGGTATTGATGAAGACCTTGGTTCCGATCCGCACCCAGTTGTCGTTGATGGAAATCAGCTTGTTGGGATCGAGGTATTCGGTCCACATCCCCGTGTTCAACTCGGTCGGAACGATACCGCCGATGTCGAGCACGAGATCGGCGGATTCCACGGTATTCCGAGTGGAGGTCGAGGAAGACCATCCCCCGGCGAAGAGGCCGATATATTGAGGAAGCGATTCATCGAGCGTGCCCTTGTCGGTAGGGGTGACAGCTGCGGGGATATTCGCCTTCGTGACGAAATCACTGGCCTTGTCCTTGACGCCATAGCGAGCGGTCAGCGCAGTGACCAGGGCGACGGGATTTTTTGCCGAAGCGAGCCTCTTCAGGATGGTCGCCACCGCGGCGTCGAGCTCCTGGGGGATGCTTTGCTGGCGCTTGATTTTAGAAAGCGGTTTGCCGGTGACGGGAGTGCCGATCACGGGCTGGATGCCGTTGACTTCGGAGATCACGATGTATGCAGGCTGGCTCTGGCGCAGGGCCTCGCGAATCACCCGCTCGAGTTCGTCGATGCAATTGTCGGGGGTAAGGACTGCCGAGACACAGGCGGCGGCCCCGGAAAGGGGCTGGAAGCGGGCATAGTCCACATCGCCGAGATTGTGATGCGTGAGAAGCCCCTGCCTCTGGATGCGCTCGCTCGGCATGCCGGTGAGATGGAAGACCGGCAGGCGATGCGCCTTGCTTCCCATCACCCCGTTGATGGCGGAGAGTTCGCCGACCCCGTAGGTGGTCGTGAGGATCGCCGCGCCGCGGATGCGGGCGTAACCGTCGGCGGCGTAGGCGGCGTTCAGTTCATTCGTGCAGGCCACCCACTCGAGGCTGGAAACCTGCTCCACGGCATCGTCGATCGAGAAAGCGTAGTCTCCGGGGACTCCGAAGATCTTATCGATGCCGAGTTGGGAGAGACGTGTCAGGGTATATTGCGCGACGGTTTGTGCTTTCATGGGGGGAAAGGTGGAGCCTGGATTTGGGTGTCTCCCAAGTGCCAGGACACCGGAAAAACGCAGGAAGGGTTAGTTTGGGGGGGTGATTATGCTTGTAGCGAATTGATGTTGTGGTGTCCATCCCGAACGGACTCATCAGTGAAAAAAGGCTCACATCTGACATGCGGCTTTTTGATGTAGAGATCCGGTTAAACCGCTCTAAGCTCACCCGGCCCCCGCTCCTTTCGTGGTCGAAATCCTCGACCCGCTTCTCCTTATTTTCTACAAAGAAAATCACCGGAGGCGCTCCGCAAGACCATCCAATCCCCAATGCTTTCCCTGGCCCCTCGCACATTCGCTCAAAAACTCCAATGGTACATCGGCACAGTCACCTGCGTCGTCCTCGCAATCAGCGCCTGGCTGAACTACACCGCCAGCCGCACGGCCATCGAAGAACAAACGGATGCCGAAGCCTTCAAGCAGATCAAAGCCGCCGCGGAGGATCTCGATGATTTCGTCCGCAAGGTCGGAATGCTTCCGATCACGCTCGCCGCACGAGAAGAAGCCATCGGCCCCCGGCCCGACGCCGGCATCATCCCTTATTTACGCTCCGTACTGTCAGCCGTCCCCTCCGAAGAAGTTTACGGAATCTACTTCGCCTTCGAAGACATGCGCTGGGACGAACCCCTCGCCTGCGCCTGGGTCAACCGGGCCAGCTTTCCCAATGCCGGGCAGATCGGCTACGACTACCATGAAGCGAAATGGGAATGGTACGTCGGCCCCAAACAAACCCGAAAACTCTACGTTACGGAACCGTATTACGACGACGGCGCTTCGAACATCACGATGGTCAGCGTCACGTCGCCCGCCATCAGCGCACAAGGTCAGTACCTCGGCACCGCCGGAGCCGATGTGTCGCTCGATCGTCTGGTGGCCATCGTCAACCAGCTCCATCTGCGCAACTCAGGAAAATCAACCGGCCACGAATCCTCCGAATACACTTTCCTCGTCAGCCAGGGCGGCAAAATCATCACTCATCCGGATCGAAGCCTCATGCTCACCAAGGACTCCGCTGGCGAAAACGTGGCCAGCCTCCCGGACGGCAAACTCGTCATGCGGAATCCACATGGCACCGCCAGCTTCAAGATGGACGGCCAGCTGCGCAGGCTCTTCTGGTGGCAGGCACCCCTCACCGGCTGGAAAGTTGTATTAAACGTCCCCGCAAGCGAAATCCTGGCTCCAGTCACCGCCCTCGCCATCCGATCCACACTCATCGCCGTCTCCGCCCTGGCAATTCTGCTGCTGCTCGTCACCTTGGTCGCAAGGCGAATGACGCAACCCATCATTCGCCTTGAGCACGCCGCCACCGCCATGGAAGGCGGGAAGTTCGATCCAGCCACCCTCGATCCCCTCGCGGCGCGCAAGGACGAATTAGGCAGCCTGGCCCAAACCTTCCAGGCCATGGCCAGAGAAATTCAAACCCGCGAGCAGCGTCTGGCGGACTGGAATCAGAACCTCGAAGAAACCGTGCAGGCCCGCACCGCCGCCCTCAAAGAAGCCGTGGCCGACGCCCAGCAGGCCCGCAAAGCCGCCGAAACCGCCAACCGCACCAAAAGCGCATTTCTGGCCAACATGAGCCACGAACTGCGCACCCCGATGAACGCCATCATCGGCTACAGCGAAATGCTCACCGAAGAAGCCGAAGACATCGGCCAGGAGGAATTCATCCCCGACCTCAAAAAAATCCATGCCGCCGGCAAGCACCTCCTTGCGCTGATTAACGACATCCTCGACCTCTCCAAGATCGAAGCGGGCAAAATGACGCTCTACCTCGAGTCTTTCGACGTCAAAGAGATGCTCGATGATGTTGTCACCACCATCCAGCCGCTCATCGAGAAAAACGGCAACACCCTCGAAATCCGCAGCCCCGATCATCCCGGCACGATGCGGGCCGACCTTACCAAGGTGCGTCAGACCCTCTTTAATCTCCTGAGCAACGCCGCCAAATTCACCGAAAAAGGCACACTCACCATCGAAACCCGCCGCGAAACACGAGACGGCGCGGAACACATGGCATTCACCGTGCGCGACACGGGCATCGGCATGACCCCCACGCAGCTTGGCAAGCTGTTTCAAGCCTTCAGCCAGGCGGACGACTCGACCACCCGCAAATATGGCGGCACCGGCCTCGGACTGGTCATCAGCAAAAAATTCTGCGTCATGATGGGCGGAGATATTTCCGTGGAAAGCGAATACGGCAAGGGAACCTCCTTCACCTTCTGGCTGCCCATCGCGCCCACCTCCGAAGCTCCGCACCCCTCCCTTGCGTCCGCTGCGCCCACCGCTTCCGCGGCACCCGCGGCCACCTCCGGAAAGACGCCAATAGTCCTCGTCATCGACGACGACCCCGCCGTTCGAGACATCTTCTCCCTTTCACTCACCAGAGAGGGATATGATGTCCGATTGGCCGCCGACGGACGGACCGGCCTCGACCTTGCCCGAGCAGTCAATCCCCAGGTGATCATCCTCGACATCATGATGCCAGGGATGGACGGATGGGCAGTCCTTTCGGAACTAAAGGCCGACCCCACCCTGCACGCCATCCCCGTCATCCTCGCCACCATGCTTGAGGAGAAGGAAATGGGCTTCGCCCTTGGCGCTCAGGAATATCTCACCAAACCCGTCGAGCGGGAGCGTCTGGTCTCCATACTCCGGCGCTATCAAAACCCCTCCGACACACGCCCCATTCTCGTGGTGGAAGACAATGCCGAAACCCGCGAAATGGTCCGGCGCACGCTGGAAAAAGCAGCCTTCACCGTGGACTCCGCCGAGAACGGACGTGTCGCGCTCGAACGTCTCGAACAACAAATCCCCGCCCTCATCCTGCTCGATCTCATGATGCCCGAAATGGATGGGTTCGAATTTTTACGCGAGCTGCGCGCCCGCAAAGCGTGGCGCGACATCCCAGTCATCATTCTCACCGCCAAGGAGCTTACCGCCGATGATCGGCGCATGCTCCTCGGGATGGCCGAAAAGGTTTTGCAAAAAGGCGCATCGAGCAAAGAGGCGCTCCTTCAGGAAATCGGAACCCTGATCAAGCAGCGTGCCGGGCGAAAGATACCGCCATCTTGAACTCGCCAATTGGACGTCACCCCGCTAGCCGAGTGAGCATATGCACGAGCAATTCGAAAAAGGAAAACCCTTCGCGGCACTCCACCTCGGCGAAGAAGGGCTGAAAACCGCTCTGGAACGCTCCCCCGAACTCACCAACCTCGTCGTCGAACACGGCTTTGCCGACATGTACACCAACCCCGCTCTCGACCAGCGCGCCCGCAAAATCGCCACCCTCGCCTCGCTCATCACCTCCGCCAGCCTCCCACAATTCGAATGGCACACCCGTGGCGCCCTCGTCAGCAAGCTCCTCACCCAGGAGGAAATCATCGCGCTCATCGTGCAAATGACCATCTACATTGGCTACCCCGCCGCTTACAACGCCATGGGCGTCGCCAAAAAAGTCTTCACCGAATTCGAGTAATCCCGCCACCACCATCATGCCTCCCCGCCGTTTCGATCACATCGACCTCCGCGTTCCCGATCTCGCCCGCGCAAAGGACTTCTACGGACGCCTTCTGCCCATTCTCGGATTCAGCGAACCGCAGCATGTGCCCGGCTGGATCAGCTCCGCCGCCACAGGCTCCGAACCGAGTGAGTTCTTCGGATTCATCGAATCTCCCGATCACCGCCCGAATGAAAACCGCATTGCCTTCTGGGCGGAATCCAACGAAGCCGTCGACGCGCTGGCCCCATTGCTAAGAGAAATCGGCGCACGCAACATCGAGGGACCGCTCTACGAAGAAGAAGGCTATTATGCGATCTTCTTCGAAGACCCCTTCGGCAACCGCCTCGAACTCTGCCACCGCACCCGCAACTGATTTCAGCCCACAACGGCACGCCGCTCCGGCAACGCCTTCACCCCCGGATCAATGTTCGCAGATGCATGCATATTCCGCGTGTTCGCAAGTCGGACATTTATTCGAATTCAGCGTAAATCGCTCGAATTGCGTCTTCGCATTCCCATCCGCCTTCACCTGCACCACGATCGGGAAATCATTCCCCTCGGGCAGCGGTCCATCCGACAGCAGCACCCCGTCGGCAACCTCGAAACCGAGACGGGTCGGATTCGAGCGATCTCCCCCGGTCACCGTCACCACTTCACCTTCGGGAGCTTTGGGTTTCAACGCATCGTCGAGAAACGTGATCCGGACATGCCGGTCTTCGGTCACCAAAAATTCAAAGTGCGGTTCCACGGACCGCACCAGCCTCCCGCCATTGGGTCCCGCCGCGGCCTCCTCATGGTCATGCCCTTCGTGCTGCCCGAAGGCAGGCGTTCCAGCCAGCCCCATAAGCGCGACGGCGATTAGTTTGGTTGCAAGTTTCAGGTTCATTTTCTTTTTCATAAATTTTCCAATCTCACAGTGTGGCGGGCGCCTCTCTCTGGATCGCCTTGCGCGCCGCTCGTCTTCCAAACGTCCAGAAGACCGCGGGCGTCACCCCCAGCCCCAGCAAGGTCGATGCAATCAGGCCGCCGACAATAACGACCGCCACGGGATGCAAAATCTCCTTGCCCGGCGCATCCGAAGCCAGCACCAGCGGCACCAGAGCAAGCCCGGCCGCCAGCGCCGTCATCAACACCGGCACCAGTCGCTCAAGGGTCCCACGCTCGACCATCTCACGCGTGAACTCCTCCCCCTCGTGCTGCATCAGATGCAGATAATGCGACAGCAGCATAATGCTGTTTCGAGCGGCGATCCCCGCCACGGCAATGAACCCCACCAGGGTCGCGATGCTGATGTTGTTCACCAGCAGCCACGTTAAAAACACCCCGCCCAGCAGCGCCAGCGGAATGTCCGCCAGCACCTGCACCGCAAAGACCGCCGTTCCGAAGTATCGGAACAACAACAACCCGATCACCACGATCACCACGGCGGAAAGGATCGCGATGCGGCGCGACGCGTCCTGCTGCGCCTGAAACTCGCCTTCGTATGAGAGGAAATACCCCTCCGGCAGCCGAACCTCCGCGGCAACCCGTTCCTGCAATTCCAAAACAAGCGCCTGTAGATCCCGTTCCGTCGGATTAATGCTCACCACAAATCGGCGGCGGGTATTCTCCCGCTGAATCACGTTCGGCCCCCTCGCCTCCCGAATCTTCGCGAGCACGCGCAGCGGCACCCGCTGGCCCGATTTTGTATCGATCAGCATTTTCGAAAGCCGCTGCGGCGATTCCCGCCAGGTCTCCGGCAGCCGCACCACGAGATCGATGGTTCGCTGTCCCTCGTAAAGCTCCCCGGCCACCGCGCCGCCCATTAATGCGGAGAGCTGCTCGTTCAATTCACCGGGCGTCACCCCATAAGCCAGAGCGCGCTCCCGATCCACCTCGATCCTTAGTTGAGGAATGGGCGCCTGCTGCTCGACCCGCGCATCCTCCAGCCCCGGGATTTCCGCCGCCACTTTCTGAATCTCCGTGCCGATCCGCCGAATCTCGTCCAGATCCGGACCAAAGACCTTGATCGCCACCTTTGCCGATACGCCACTTAGCATGTGGCCGACGCGATCCGCCAGCGGACCGCTCAGCGCGCTGAAGGTTCCCGGTATCGTCCGCATCGTCTCGCGAATCTCTTCCAGCACCTCGCCCCGCTTCCGTCCGCCCGGTTTGAAATCGATGTCGAATTCCACCGTCGATACCGGCACCACATGGTCCCCCCGCTCGGCCCGCCCGACGCGCCGGCCCACGCTGCGCACCTCGGGAATGGCCATCAACAGGCGATCCGCGACTTTCGCGACTTCGTTCGTCTGATTGAGCGAGGTCCCGGGAGCCGTCGTCAGTGCGACCAATGCCGTTTCCTCCCGAAACGCCGGAAGAAAATCCCTCCCCATCGAAGGCAGCAACGCCGCCGCGCCCACCAGCAGCAGGGCAGCAATCGCCATCACGAACAGTGGCTGCTCGAGCGCCAGCCGCAGCCATGTGCGCCGCAGCGCTTCTTTTAACATCCGGACGATCCAGCCATCCCGATGGGCGCCTCCCGTTTTCGGATTCAGCAGAAAGGAACACAAGACCGGGATCACCGTAAGCGAGACCACAAACGACGCCGCCATGCTAACGATCGTCGCGATCGCGATCGGCGTGAACAGCCGCCCCTCGACGCCGCTCAGACCAAGAAGCGGCAGAAACACAAGGATCACGAACAGCGTCGCGTAAAGGATCGAATTCCGCACCTCGGCCGAAGCCCGTGCGATGACTTCGACCCGGGCTCGCGGCTCTTCGAGCGCCGCGTTCTCGCGCAAACGTCGAAAGACATTCTCAACGTCCACGATGGCATCATCCACCACCATCCCGATCGCCACCGCCAGCCCGCCCAGCGTCATCGAGTTCACGCTGATTCCAAACCACCGAAAAACCAGCAGCGTCACCGCAAACGAAAGTGGAATCGCGGACAGCGTGATGAAGGTTGTCCGCAGATTCAGCAGAAATAGCAGCAGCACGATGGCGACCATGATCGCGCCATCCCGAATGGCCTCCTCCAGATTGCCAACCGCGTGATTGATGAAATCGGCCTGCTGAAACAGCGGCGTGATCTTCACCCCCTCGGGCAGGCTGCGCTGCAACTCGTCCACCGCCTCTTTGATACTCTTCGTAAGAGCCAGCGTGTCGAATCCCGGGGATTTCGTCACACTTAGGATCACGCCCGGCAATCCATCCACCGCCGCATCCCCGCGCATTGGCTCGATGTCCCACGCCACTCCGGCCACATCTCCGATCACGATCGGGCGATCATTGACATGCTTGACGACCGTCCGCGCGATCGTACCGGGCTCGGTCGTCATCGCCAGATTGCGAACCATGATCTCCTGGGGTCCCGACGTAAGAAATCCCCCGGTCGTGTTCCGCACGGCCTCCGAGGCCGCGTGCATCAACTCATCGAAGGTCACACCATGCGCCAGCATCCGTTCGGGATCGGGCTGAATCTGCACCTGTTTGACGCCGCCGCCCATGGCGAGCACCTCCGCGACCCCCGGAATGCTTTGAAACCGCTGCCGCACCGTCCAATCCGCCATCGTCCGCAAATCGCGCGGAGCCACGGCGCCATTCGGACTGCTCAGCCCCACCAGCATGATCTCCCCCATCAACGAAGCGACCGGCGTCATGTACGGCATCACCCCGTCCGGCAACTGCTCCGCGACGGTTTGCAACCGTTCCCAGACAAACTGCCGGGCATCATACACATCGGTGGACCAGCCGAACTCCACAAAGACCAGCGACAGGCCGACGTCCGAAGTCGATCGCAACCGGGTCACCCCGCCCACGCCCATCAACGCGTTCTCGATCGGCACCGTCACCAGCGTCTCGACCTCCTCCGGCGCAAGCCCCGGCGCTTCCGTAAGCAGAGTCACCGTGGGTTTCGTCAGATCGGGCAACACCTCGACGGGAAGCTCCCCCGCGGTCCGAATCCCAAAAAACAACGCGATCACCGCCACGATTAGGATAACCGGGCGGTTCGCCAGCGAAAAGTGGATTAAACGAGTTAACATCGCCTTACGCCCCGCCCTTTCTCCGAACGAACAAACTTAGCATTAGCAAGACCAGCAGCACCCCGCAACTGATCGCGAGAAACCGGTTGATCCCGCCGAAAACGCCCGCCTCTTCCTTGTGATGATGCCCGTCCTTCTCCGAATGACCGCCCGCCGATCCTCCGGAAATCTCCGAGCCATCCGCGTTGTGTTCGTGGCCGTGGGCCGCATCGAGCGCTTCCTTCAGGGAAACCCCGCCGCCCCCCGCGAAGCCCAGCAAATACGCTCCCTGCGTCACGACCTCGTCGCCCGGAAACAATCCGCTGAGAATCTCGACCGATTCCTCGTTGCGCAGCCCGGTCTGGACGGGCACGCGGACGAATGCATTGGGAAGGTCGTAATCCTTCACATACACCACCCGCCGCTCCGGCGGTCCCTGCAGCGCGCCCGCAGGAACCGAGATCACATTCGCGTGCTCCGCCGTTACGATCGCAAATTCCGCTCGCATGCCCGGCCGCATTCGCTGCCTGGAATTATCGATTTCAAAAATGGCGTCGATCGTTCCGCTTTCACGGTCGGCCTCGGTTCCCAGCCGAAGCAGCGTGCCTTCGAACGCCTCTCCTCCGGTCGCTGGCACCCGGATCCGCGCCCGGGTGCGTCCATTTTCAAGGCTCCCCGCATAATGCTCCGGCACCCGCGCCACCGCCCAGACCCGGCTTAAATCCAGGACGTCCAGCAGTTCCCGATCCGGCTCCACCGGCTCGCCCACGCGGATGTGCGAAGTCCCCACAAGACCGCTGATCGGAGCCCGCAGCGAGAGCACCGGCGGCGGATCGCCCGCCTGCCGCGACTCCACCTTCACCAGCACGGCATCGGCGGCAACCGCATCACCTTCATAAGCCTCGATCGAAGCGATCCGGCCCGGAACCCGGCTGCTCACCACCGCATGCCTCGAAGGAATCTCCTC
>Ga0351880_1194_pt1 | contig 12474 bp, 7 predicted proteins | sample BONcelFGM3001E13_FD_206766 | JGI IMG/M metagenome (GOLD analysis project Ga0351880, IMG submission 206766) | Enriched cells from coal bed in the Powder River Basin, Montana, United States - BONCAT cells FGM rep3 HSBNCT.FGM.300.1.E13 ...
GCCGGCCGGTCTGATTAATCTGATTTTCTGAAAACGTTCAATTGGCCGATTAATACACCGTTGCAATCATGAAGTTGCGTAATAACGGCATCAACCAATAATTCCGAGCCATTGGGGGTAGTTTGCAACATTTTTCCACGCATTATTCCGTTGGTTTGAAGTTGATTTTCATGATATTCTTTTTCTTTTTTATTTGCCCACCGGGAGACTATAAGTATATCGGCTTGTTTTGTTATGGCATCTCTTTCAGGAATACCGTAAAGAGCCTCAGCCGAGGAGTTCCAGTAAGTGATAACATTGTTGTGGTCAGTGGCAAACACTGCATCACTGATCTGATAAAGCAGTGCTGCATGAAATGAGTTCAGGTTGTCGGTAGTGCGATACCGGATCATATCATTCAGCAGACTTTCCTGACTGAATATATTCATCATAAAAAGCTGAAGCGAATTGAAATCTTTGTCATTGTTTTTTGTCATTTTCAACATTTCAGGATCTCTGAACTTGAAAGCAAGGTTAATCATTTTTAGCGGTAAAATGTAATAACGGCGGAGGTAAAGAGTCAGAAATATAAGGAAAGAAACCAAAAATATTATCAGAATGAGAATCAATCGGGACTGGTATTTCTCAATTTCATCTTGTGGTTTTGAATATGTTTCTGCGTTAAATGAAGCTACAGGAAGGTTATGTCTTCCGTAAACGGGAATGCTTGTGCGGATAATCTTTTTTCCTGAGGATGCTTTCTGATCTGAGTTTTTGATTGAGACAGGTTCCTGTGTAACTGTCACATTTCCTCCGATCAAAGCCGAAGCAAAAACGGCTTCTGACTTTTCAATTATCTCTCCGGCAAAAAGCCAGCCATATTCATTGCTGTGCGCTTCCTCGCACCAGGGTATTTTTATGCACGAGATTCTTACAAGGTCATTGTTGATCCATCCATAAAATCTTGTGATTGTACCATCGCTCATCAGCTTTTTCATCTCTGTTGCTGAATTTGGCAGCAGTGTAACGAAATTTATCTTGTTAAACGGATAAACAGCCAGCGGGAACAAGGCAGAATCGGCGACTGCAATATAATCGAAGCCAGGCATATCAATCCTGCTCAATTGTAAGTTATTGCTGAGAATATTGCAAGGAAAGAATGTTGGATTCGATGTTGAAATTCTAAGATACTTTTCGCTCATTCTCGATTGCATTTCGAATGATTTTTTAATAGTTGTTGACAATTGTATGCTATACATATTTTTTACAGTTTTTAGTGTATAAAAATTATGCAGTATAACAGCCGTGAGCGAAACAATGAAAATTATCGCGGTCAGAAGAATCAATAAAGAAAATTTGCTGCGGATGAATCTCATGAAAAGTATTTAAAAGACCTTATTTCAGAATACTTCTCTGTTTGAGAAGTATTTATATGTGTTAATAAAAAAAAAGTTGGATTGTAATCATGATTTTATAAAAAAAGAGTGCAACTTAAAATAATTTTACTTTAAATCTGAACCTATGTCGCTGATCCGTAATAGAAAGGGCTTGACCTGACATTTTTTGTTTTGGAAAAATACTTGTTTTCATTTGGTCGAACCCTGACTTGCGGATTTAAGTTTTACTATTTTGGCAATCTGAAAAATTAATTTCTTTTCAGGGTGGTAAAGTTCCGGTTATTCAGTATTCGATTATAATTTATCGGACAATCGGGAATATTGCCACGGTTCGCCAGCCTGAATCAACCAGCTTGCAGGTTGCACCTTTCAATACGCTTATGTTTATTGTACTCAACTATATTCAAAAATAAGTCGCATGCAAAGGGCTTACAGCAATTGCACAGCATCATATTTTGCATCAAAAAGGACGATTCTGACATTTAACAGACCTTATATCATAAAAATGATTGAACGTTTGAATGATTTGCCTGTTAAACAATGGCTGGATTAATTTTTATATCTATTTTCGTAAGCCTCAATTAAGCCTTCTGATAGCGTGAAAAATACTTTTGTTAAATTACTGGCTGTTGCGTTGTGTATTCTGCTGCCGCATTTATCGTTCAGTCAGCTTAGTTTGGGTGGGGTACCTCCCGGAATCTCTTCCAGATCTGCATTAGAGGCGGTTCCTGTAATTTACCTTGAGAAGCCCGACCTGAATCAATTGATGCGTGAAGATGCTGAGAATGAAACTATGGGTGTACCTGAGCGTATGGGTGTGAGCTCAGCAGCAGGTTATAATTCGGATAATTCCGGTTCATGGGAAATTATTTCCGGCAGGAGAGTCTGGCGGTTGCAGATTGATATGCCCGATGCGGTTGGTATTGGACTGTATTTCAGTGGTTTCAATCTGCATGAAGATGCATTAATGTATATTTATTCTGCTGATTATTCACATGTTATAGGTGCTTTTTCGTCTCAGAACAATCATCCGTCAGGATTATTCGCCACCGAAATTGTAAAAGGAAGCCGCATTATTATAGAGTATTCCGAGCCGTTATCTTATAACAAAAAACCTGATTTTACAATTTCAGAGGTTCTGTATGTTTATCGTTCTATGCTGTTTCCGGGAGATAATCCTTCGCGTGAAGTGGTGTCGGGAGCCTGTCAGGTAAATACAGCCTGTGCAGAGGGCGACAACTGGCGCGACCACATTAAAAGCGTGGTGCGGATAAGAATAAAAAACGGATTTGCAGCTTATTGGTGCACCGGAACATTGCTTAATAATGCGGCAATTGATTTTGAACCCCTCGTTCTGACAGCCGATCACTGCGCCCGTAATGGCTCAGGGGGATATTCCAATGCCGATGATTTGCTTCAATGGATTTTTTATTTTCAATATGAACTACCTGACTGCAACGGAGGTGCAACTCCGCAAAGTAAAACACTTACCGGTGCTGTTAAACTATCAAGCAGTACCCCACTGCTTAACAATGGCAGCGATTTCTATCTTGTTTTACTGAACGACGACATACCTCCCTCATACGAAGCCTTTTATGCAGGCTGGGATATTTCTGGAGCATCAAGTCCTTCGGGTGTTGGCATTCACCATCCTTCAGGAGATTATAAAAAGATATCCACATATAGAACCCCGCTCACGAATGACCAATGGGGGACAAATCCGGGCACGCATTACAAGGTAGTCTGGAGTTCAACAACCAATGGTCATGGCACAACCGAAGGCGGCTCATCGGGTTCGCCTATATTCAGTGATAAGGGAAGAGTCATCGGGCAGCTTACCGGTGGAGAGTCTGGCTGCTATAATCTTACCGGCCCTGATTTTTATGGCAAAATGTCGTATTCATGGGCTTCAAACGGCACCCATGATTCTCTCAGATTGAAGCCCTGGCTCGATCCTATTAACTCAGGTATTTCCTTTATAAATGGGGCTCATAATGACAAACAGGCTTTTGCCCGGTTTCTGGCAGATACAAATGTAGTTGCTTTGGGAAATAGCTTGAATTTTACTGACATATCCATGGGCAATCCAATTTCATGGAAGTGGATTTTTGAAGGCGGAGATCCTGCTATGTCCACTCAGCGTGATCCTGGCCCAGTCCGATATGATCGCTTAGGTAAGTATTCGGTTACGCTGATTGTAACCAATGAATTTGGAACAGATAGCCTTGTTAGGGAGGACTTCATCTTTGTTGTTCCCAGAATTTACCCCAACCCTGCCAGCGATTTTTTCTATGTTTTGACAGGGAGTCAAATATCTGAAAAATGTAATATCCGTGTCAGTGATGCGCAAGGCCGCACTGTTTTTGATGAAAGCGTAAGTCAAAGCATGGGAGGATTTTATAAAGTTCCTTGTGGAAACTGGCCTTCAGGGGTTTTTGTTGTCAGAGTTACAGGTTCTGATTTTTCCCATACCGGGAAACTCTTTAAGATTTCTCTTTAAGTTATCAGGATGTGATAAACTTCTTTTTACTCTTCTTGCATATGATCTGCGACACTCCTCTGGCGCTCATCATTACAGTTGGCAATCCTCCTCCCGGCGCAACCCATTGTCCGGTCATATAAAAGTTATTCAAATCTGGCAGCGTTACCGGCAATTGTTTCAATCCGGTTTCAGGTGTGATAACCCAGCCTTCAAAACTACCTTTCCAGTTGTTGGTATAACGGATTACTGTTGCCGGGGTAGATAAGTCGCTCATTTCCAAATGGCTTTGCAAAGGTCCCAAACGATGTTCTGCTCCTGCTATTACCTCAGAAATAATTCTCTTTTTCTCTTTTTTATACCCTTCGAAATTGTCAGTTCTCAGGTTAGTCCAGTATTCGTCTTCACGAGTAAGAATCATGGCTGAAATCAGTGTTTTGCCATCCGGAGCAAGCGTTGGGTCGAAGTTGTGAATACGGATTTTAATTTCGTTTATTGTATTTGACGGATCAATATATACTGGTTTTGAAAGCGGAATAATGAGTGATGGTACTTCGGAAATTAGTTTACGGTCAACCCCCAGCGATAATTGAAGATATGAAGAGAACGGAAGTGATTTTTTGTAAAATTTGCTGGTTTTCTGGTCTGTGAACTTGCCTTCCAGTAATTCATTGAGTGTGAAATTACCATCGGCTGCTGAAATAATGTAATCAGCCTTTTCTACTTTGCCCTCTGAAGTAATAATTCCGGAAGCCTTTGATTTTCCATTAACTGACTCAACAATGATTTTATCAACCTTGTTTCTGTAATAGATTTGTCCGCCTGATCTCAGATAAGTTTCTTCTATTTTCTTAGCAAACTCCAGTGAACCTCCGATAGGGTAGCCGGCATCTTTATTGTTCATCCATGCCGTGGTAATCATCGCAAACACAATACTCATTTCAGGCACAAACAGATTTTCAATTGTCTTTCGCAGCAATGGGTTTTTACAACGTGAAGCAAAGTCAGCAATACTTACATTCGTCCATTTTTTTATAGCAGGCAGGTATGGTCCCATTATTCTCAGGCTTGAGAATGCATCGCGCAATGTATATAGTTCGCGGGGTTTCGGAACAGGGAGATTCATTCTGCTGAATTTTCGTACAGCATGAATATAGTCGTTTATTACTGCAATGTCTTCAGGCGCCTTGGCAAGCAACTCATTCTCGAGTTGGTCAATGTTATTGTAGAAATTGATGAAATTACCCGCTGAATCCTCGCACCTGAAGAATATTTCGTGGTCGGTTATAATGAGCGATTTCATATCGATCAGTTCGTTCCATAAATTGTAGAATCCTGTTCCGGGTTTTGTGCCAACAAGCCAATGTATGCAACCGTCAATTTTGTATCCGTCTTTTACCCAGGATGTACACAAACCTCCCGGAAGACTGTGCATTTCGTAAATGGCGGTTTCAAAGCCATTCATTTGAAGGTAACAGCCAGCCGATAGCCCACTGATACCTGCTCCGATAATCAATACTTTCTCAGCCATGACATGCAGGATTTGTTTATTTTACTGTGATTGTTTCTTCAGAAGCATTTTTTTGGAGAACTAAATGTGGTAATGAACCCTCTTTTCCTTCCATCCGGCGAAGCAACTCCTTTATATTGAGCGAAGTAGAAACAGGATTATCCATCCAGTGGTGGCATCCGCAGTGATCAAGTACAACACATTGCGCGGCTATGTTGTGATGCTTGAGCTCAAATCCACCGGCGAGCAGAGTTGCAGGACAAGCTATTCCCACCACACCTGTTATGCTTTTTCCCGGCTCCGGAGCCCAAACCGATAAATCGGAAGAGTGCTTAAGTATAACTACCTTAAAATTGTTGGTTTTGCCCAATTGATTCAATTCGTTTACCCGGCAATTTTTGCTGCATGAAGTACAGATTTCGCCGTATTTGGTTTGCATCGCTCTGCAAGTTAACGGATTGCGTTTCATGCATGATGGCACGAGAAGGACTTTGTGTGCTGAATTTCTGTATTTTTCCCGGTTTGATTCATTGATCAGGTAAGCGCCCAACATACCCAGATGATATTCTGTACTGCTTCGGTTTACCGAAATACCATCTTCTCTTTTGCTGTATTTCTGACGGACCGTGCTATGAAAATTTTCTGTTTCAAGGGTGCATTTCCCAAGGTGCTGATCGCTGATGGTGCTGAACTGTCGGGCAATATTTCGCATCAGGCTGATACAGATAAAAGTAAAACCGTCGCCAGTATCTTTCATAAAGTGCATCCATTTCCCAAATTGTCTGGCTTCCCGATGAAACTCGCCGGTAGCTTCCATCCAATTGATCAGTTTTTCAAATCCTATAATCCCGGGCATAAGGAAACTGTTTTCATGTTCGGGATTTTCCATCATATTCAATCCCAGAATACCTCTGGCTTCGTCGGCGGATTTTCCGGTTTGTCCGGGCACTTTGCGAAGCAAAGCCAGTTGTTTCATCACAACGATAAGCGCATCCGACGATTCTTCGGCATATCTGCCGTATCTGTTCCAGTACACTCCTATCATCAAAGCTTCCAGAAGCAACTCTTCTCTTGAATAGTTTTTAATATCCTGATCATCCTGATAAAAGCTGATCAATGCATCGGTGACTGAGCCAAGGTTTTCTTCAAGCAGATCAAGGGTTTTTACTGCAAATACGCTGATGTCGCGATAATAATGATCAGTGTTGTTTTCTCCTGCGAAAAGTGAGTACGGTGTGGTGACGGGACTTGCCATTTTGATGTGAATTACTGCACAAAAGTATTTGCTGTAATTCTGAATGGAAAATGTTTATCGACGAAGTGTTTTTATTTATGGGTGAGCTGCTGATTTTTAGCGGTAAACCGGAAGTGATGATTTGAAGATTATCTGATTTGAAGATTTGAAGATGGGGTGATTTGAAGATTTGAAAATTCAACAATTCAAAATTCAATAATTCAATAATTTGAAGATTTGACAATTTGATGATTTGAAGATTTGATGATGTAAAGATTCGGAGCAGGAACAACCTTAATATATCTTCCAACCCTTAGTAACAGGCAATCCACCGGAACAATTCCAACCTTAGTGCTTCTTCCCAGCCTTAATTTTTATGAAATTGAAGAAGTTTACTGAGAATTGCACCCTCCCCCAAAAAAAACAGCCACATCCCAAAGAGATATGGCTGTTCTAATGCAATTTTTCAGATTATTCGATAATCAGCTTTCCGGTGAAGTTTTGATCAGGAGAACTGATGCGCAAAACGTAAATTCCTTTTTTCAGATGGCTGGTTGAAAGTACCCATGCCTGCCCGTTTCCAAGGTTCCGCTCCAGGACAGTTATTCCGGAAGCGCTTACAATGCTGACCCTGGCATTGGTGAGTTGGTCGTTCGACTGAATATTCAATACATCGCGGCCCGGGTTGGGGAAGAATCTGATTGTGTTCTGATCAGTTTCTACCCTGAAAGTATTTACAAGGTCGGTTAGGAAAATGTTATCGATATAGAGCCCGTTTCCACGACGATGAACCGATTCAAAAGCAATCCTGATATTTTCAGCACCTGCCCATTGACTCAGATCGATAAGATTGCAAGGAGGATTTCCCGGCGCTCCGCACCAATCCGAGGGTAAAGCCGGAACAAACAGTCCGGTGTCAACAACTGCATGTGTTGCAAAATTTCCGCTGCCATCGTCACCAATAGCAAGTACCCTTTGCCAGGTAGTTCCGCAGTCAGGCGAAACAAGCACTATCAGAGAATCCGTAATCTGAGCATATCGTTTGGCATAAGCATGGTCAAAGCCCAACACAACCGATTCAAAACCGCTGAGGTTAAAAGGTGGTGAGATCAGTCGGTCGCGGGGACCCGGGGCAACAGCATAATCATAAAAATTCATCCTTATTGCTGTACTTCCTCCGGTATTTCCCTGTACTTGTGCCAGTTCCCAGGTGTTTTTATTGTCAGGATTTTCAATAGTCCATGCATTTGCCTGCAACGATTGAGATTCCCAGTTTTCACCGAAAGGAATAACCATTCCACCGATTTGTATATAATCTGTTTCTGTTGTGCTGGCCTGTCCGTTCACGTTTGAAACTGAAAGGGTTACACTGTAATTTCCGGCTGCATTGAAAACAACCTCCGGGTTTTGCGATGTAGCTGAAGTACCACTGATAAACGTAACATCAGAAGGATCAAAACTCCATTCCCATGCAATGGGACAAAACTCAGAATTGTCAGTAAATAAAACTACCGGGTTTTCGTTGGTGCAGAAAATCCTTTTGTTTGAACTGAAAGCAGCCAAGGGCATCAGGTCCTCACTGACAGTGATGTAGCCGATTTTTAGTTCAGAGTCGGTGCCGGCCGGATTGCTGACGGTAAGACTAACATTGTAAACACCCGGGGCACTCCAGGTAATCCCTGTTGGATTTCTCTCGGTGGAGGAGTTTATATTTGCACCTGGAAACGACCATGTCCAATCAAAAGGCACGCCCACCGACATATCGGTAAAATTGACCGGACATCCGACGGGGACTGTTGTTTCTGAAGCAGTAAAATTTGCAGTTGGGATTGAGTAATTTACAGGTGATTCCCACAAGCCGCGACCATAGGTACCGGCCCTGATTGCATCACCGTTTGGACCAGCCGGATCATAATATATCTCAAGTTCGGTAACTCTTCCGGCAGCCGGAAATCCGTTGGAAAACATAATCCAGTCGGCCATATAGGCATCGCGGTAGAAAATGCCGATGTCGGTTCCCAGGTAAAGACCTTCGGAGCTATTGCGGTAATATACGATGGAGTTCATCTGAACATCAGGCAACGATCCTGTGATTTCAGTCCAGTTAAATCCTTTATCCACCGATTTGAAAACTCTCTTTTGCTGAACAATGTAAACGATATTCTCATCAACGGGGCTGGCTTCTATTGAAGTGATCGGGCTGGTAGAAATCAGGTAAGAATTGAGCGGAGTCCATTGAACACTTCCAGCTTTGGCATTGTCGGTGCGGAACAACAGATTTCCGCTTGCAGCATAAAGTATATCGGTGTTGGCCCTTGATTGAGCAAGCACACTCAGGTTGCTGGTATTGATGGTGGAAATTTTGGTCCAGCTTACACTGTTTGTATTTCCGGCTTTGATGTTGTTACTTCTCCAAACATTTTTGTATCCGATAAACATTGTATTGCCATCAAAATGATCAATCAGGAAAGGAGTAACCCATGCACCGCTTTCGGTGATTCCATTTTTGCCCTGACCTGCGATCTGGCCCTGTGAGCTGTTATTGAAAATCCGGTTGATATCTCCGTAATAAACCGTTGAGTAACTATAGCGGTCATCGTTGGGGTCGAATGCGCATTCCATGCCATCGCCTCCGCCTACCGCAACCCAAGATGTGCCGGTGTAGGTGGATGTACCGTTGTCCTGATATCCGTTAATGACATAGTTTTTGTTTGTTGCACTCTGCCCGATTTTGTATGCCTGGCTGATAACCAATCCGTTGGAAATTTCGGTCCAGCTCTGACCAGCATTGGCTGTCCAGTAAACTCCACCGTCATTTCCGGCATAAAGCCTGTTGTTCAGGGGATTATATTCAAGAATATGCAGGTCGGCATGTACTGAAGTTACACCGCAATCGCCATACCAGTGTGCAGTGATAAACCAGTTTGAGCCTCCGTTTGTGGATTTAAAGATATTTACACCGCCGCCAAAAATAACATCGGCATTGGTTGGGTCAACCGCCATATCAAGATCGTACCATGCCTGCCCGCCTGAGCCGCCATTGCAACCCCAGCTCATAATGTTGGGCGTAGTTGAACGAAGTGTGAATGATAAACCGCTGTCCGTTGAACGGTAAACGCCTTTGTATGAATCGTTATTTGTAGCAAGAAAATAAACAATTTCAGGATTTGCCGCAGAAACTCCGATTACCCCTCTGGCACCGCCGGTAAGACCGTTGGTGATGATTGAAAATGAGTTTCCGTTGTTTGTGGAACGGTAAAAATCGCCGCCAACTGCTGCGTACATAATGTCGGGATTGCCCGGTTTGAAAACCAGTTCCTTAAAGTTGCCCTGCGCATTTCTTACCCAGGTTTGTCCGGCATTTGTTGATTTGTATATTCCTCCGGAAGTAGCTGCAATCAATATATTGTTATCGGCAGGATGCATCAGAAGTCTGCCCACGGTAACATTTCCCATTCCTGAACTTGATTGAGCATAGGTAAGTCCGCCATCCAAACTTTTCCAGACACCAAGTCCGGGAGCATCGCCGGCATCCCTGTCGCCGGTTCCTATGTAAATAACATCAGGATTCACATGATCAACTGCTATGGATGAAACACCAAGGGTTGGAAGAATATCGGTATAGGTTGACCATGTTTGTCCGCCATCGCTGGTCATCCATATGCCTCCCGAAGGAGCACCGATATATATTTTGTTGGCATCGGTCGGGTGAAAGGCAATGGCATTTACCCTGCCAAGTCCGCGATAACCATTATAACCCGAGGGAACAGTAAAAGGTCCCAGCGGAGTCCAGTTTCCTGCCGAATTGCGCGAACTGTTCGCACTTGTATAGTTATAGTATTCGCTGATGTCATGGCCGGGTGCCGGTTTTGTACCGTCGGAGCTAACGCGTTGCTCCATCCAGTATTCCCAGCGTTTGAATGGTTTATAACCACTTCCTTTGGTAATTTCGCGGCCTTCCCAGTATGTGTTGAAAGCTTGCTGAGTTTCAAAAAAATTGGCATCCGGATCCTGCATCATTTCAATCCAGTAAGGATATTCCGCAGCGTCGGCTTTTAGGGTTTGAGTGTAAGCGTCTGTTGAAGCAAACAATCCTGCAAAGATTGCCAGCAAAATCAGACCCGATTTTAGAGTTGTTTTCATTGATATGTTGTTTGAAAAATATGAGAAAAGCAAAAATACATGTTTTCAGTGTTTTAATTACCGTTGGATGTTAAAAAATATTAGAAACATAGGAGCTGTGTTTGCGAATCACACCTCATCTGCCCTTTGGGCAGCTTCTCCTGCAGGCTATGGTTTCGGCTTGGTTCATATTTTTGTGGGACTCTAGGGACACGGGCGACTCTGTCGCAACTTTCGCCAGAGTCCCAAGAGGTAAGCTATTCTTTCTTCTTATTTCTCTGTTCTAATCTTGCTTTGGTCATTCTTTCTCTTAAACCACCCTCTTTGATAAAGGCAATCCTTACTGATCAACACCATTTTTAATTATTTTCTTCACAATTTTATGGTTTCCCGTATCTGCTATTATTAGGTAGAGTCCCTTTGGGAGACCTGACAAGTCTAAACTTATTTGATTTGAAGAAACTATCTTTTCTATGACTTTTCGCCCATTTACATCAAATATATCTATCCTTTTGATGATCTGATTGTCCTGGCAAATAACAGTTAAATAGCCTGATGTAGGGTTTGGAAAAACAGTAGTGATATTTTCTTTGCCGTTTTCTGTTATTCCTAATCCAATGTCATTGATAATGATTGATTTGAATGCAAAATATTTCCAGTTTGTAAATCTGCTGTGAAGAAGGTTGCTTGAAAATGAAGAAACACCGTAAGATGTGTAAAAATCATTATTTACTACTTTGACCAATGAACTTCCACTTTCACCCGGTAAACCACTCGTGTTGGAAATACCTAAAAAATGTTCATTTGCCAGATCAGCAACACCATAATTATAATAAAGTGTATCACCATTATAAATATTGGGGTCAATAAATGGAATTGTTATGGCCGGATATGAAAATCTATAAAAAATCCCATCCAGCAACGAAGAATCAACAGCGTTAAAGCCAATGCTTACCCACCCTGTTTTTTCTCCAATAGGCGTTTCAAGTTCAAGCACAGCGAAATCGGTCTGGGACATATTCCAATTTTCGAAATAGAAAACCTTCCTGACCCAGCTGCATTCAAAATCAGGATTTTGTGTTCCATTATCAAAAACAGGGCAAACAAAAAGTGAGTCTGTTCTTAAGGTATTTGCATATAAGTCAGCAACACAATGGGCGGCGGTCAATACGTGTTTTCTGCTGATCATAATACCTGAGCATAAATCATCAATTGAGTCATTTGCCCATTCAAAGAGTTTAACACTGGTTCTGACAGGAAAACTATTTAAATCATAATCTTTTGATGCCTGCCTCTTTTTCGTGAAACTGGAATTGGGGTAAATGTTCCCGGTTGGAGGTGTACTTTCAAGCACACACCAATCGCTGTTTAGTTTCCCCATATTGAAATTGGTTCTCTCATTCAGAATGGTGCTATCAAAATCCGGCATTTCCAGCGTGTCAACAACACCGGTAATCAGATCAAATGAAAGAAGTCTTTGTTCTTGTGAATAAGTGGTTGCAGATAGAGCTAATAATATAATCAGTAAGAATGGTTTCATAATATGATGCTAAGGTTAAGGGTTATTTTTGGCGGAATAACGCAAATGTATAATGAATGTTGCGGATTTGAATGCTTTGGGGGTGAAATTTTATATTCCGCCAACAGTTGTTCCAAAATAAACAAACTTATTCTTTTTACAATCAAACTTGAACAGGATAATTACCCAATCTTACAAGGAAGTTTATTAATTCCCGTTTTTCTTCATTATCTC
>Ga0351880_1195_pt1 | contig 12205 bp, 9 predicted proteins | sample BONcelFGM3001E13_FD_206766 | JGI IMG/M metagenome (GOLD analysis project Ga0351880, IMG submission 206766) | Enriched cells from coal bed in the Powder River Basin, Montana, United States - BONCAT cells FGM rep3 HSBNCT.FGM.300.1.E13 ...
AAATGGTCCACAAAATATTCCACCTTGTCCTCGAACCCCTCGGTCAGGGCCAGAATCTCCCGGCGGGTCCCCGGGTCCGTCACCTGGTCGAAATGGAGCAGGGCCAGGGGGTGAATCTTTATGATACCGTTGATGATGAATTCCATGCGGGCCAGGCCGATGCCCTTAACCGGCAGGCGCCACCAGCGGAAGGCCGCCGCCGGGGAGGCGATGTTCATCATGATCCGGGTCCGGGTCTCGGGCAGGTTCGAAAGGTTGACTTCCGTTTCCCGGAACTTGAGAAGGCCCTCATAGACATACCCCTGGTCACCCTCGGCCCCGGAAATGGTGATCTCCTGGCCGTTCTTCAGTACCTCCGTAGCCTTACCGGTCCCGACGATGGCGGGAATGCCCAACTCCCGGCTGACGATGGCCGCGTGGCAGGTGCGCCCCCCATGGTCCGTGACGATGCCCCGGGCCCGCTTCATGATGGGCACCCAGTCGGGGTCCGTCATTTCGGTGACCAGAATGGCGTTATCCTTGAACCGGGCAATATCCGCGGCGCTCTTGATGCGGCAGACCTGGCCGGCGGCAATGGCCTCTCCGATGGCCAGGCCGGTGAGCAGCCTTTTGCCCTCTTGCTCCATCTCATAGGTTTTGAGGTAGCCGGCTTCCCGGCGGGATTGGACCGTTTCCGGACGCGCCTGGACGATGAATAGCCGGCCGGTGTCGCCATCCTTGGCCCATTCGATGTCCATGGCCTTGCCGTAATGCTGTTCGATAGCGGCCGCCCAGCGGGCCAGGGTTAAAATCTCGGAGTTGGACAGGACAAAGGAATTGCGCTCATCCCTGGCGGTATCCAGGTTTTTGGTGGTCTTGGTGCCGCCTACGGCATACACCAGCTTCTTTTCTTTGGCCCCCAGGTTTTTTTCGATGATGGGTATAAACCCCCGATTGGCCAGCAGGGGTTTGAAGACCATGTATTCATCGGGGTTCACCGTGCCCTGAACCACGTTCTCGCCCAAACCCCAGGCGGCGTTGATGACCGCCACGTCCCGAAAGCCCGTCTCCGTGTCGATGGTGAACATGACCCCGGAGCCGGCCTTGTCGGAGCGGACCATCTTCTGCACCCCGATGGATAGCGCCACCTTTAGGTTATCGAACCCCTTCTCCTGCCGGTAGATTATGGCCCGGTCGGTGAACAGGGAGGCATAGCAGCGCCGGCAGGCCTCCATGAGTTCGTGGTCCCCGGTGACATTGAGAAAGCTCTCCTGTTGTCCGGCAAAGCTGGCATCGGGCAGATCCTCGGCGGTGGCGCTGCTCCTCACCGCCACGTCCACGTCATTGACGTTGTAGCGCCGCCCCAGCTCATGGTAGGCAATGCTGATGGCCGCGGCGATCTCGGAGGGGTATTGGGCCCGGAGGAAGAGGCGGCGAATGGCCTTGCCGGTCTCCTCCAGGGACTTCGCCCCCTGGCCCCAGTCCTGCAGCAGGGCCTCAATCTTACCGTTCAGATTATTGGCTTTGAGGAATTCCCAGTAGGCCGCGGCGGTGGTAGCAAACCCGTGGGGCACCGGAATGCCCCGATCCTTGAGGGTGTGGACCATTTCCCCCAGGGAGGCGTTCTTGCCGCCCACCAGGGGCACATCGCTGTTGTTCAGGGTTTCAAACCAGCGCACATACCGGTCATCTTGGTGCATGCCGCCTCCATATCTTGTTTCCCCAGGGTTTAGGGGGCTCGATGCCGAGGCCCCACGGAATCCGTCCTGGGGCGCTTATTAACTTGGGTGTATCAGCCCCCGGCCCGCAGGGGCAGCTTAAGATCAAGCCGGGGTAAAAATGCACAGCATCCGCCGCACTTCCTCCAGCCAAATCTCCCGCTGGGCGGGGGTGCTGGTCACCACCACGGCGAAATTCCGGCGGTAAAAGAGCCGGACCCCGCACAACCCAAAGATGCAGTTTTTCCAGAGAGTTTCCAGCGGGTCGCCAAAGACTGCCAGTTCCCGTTCCCGGGGAGTGTTGGAGGTGGTAAACACCACGGCGGCCTTGGCCTGGAGCAGCCCCACCGGAATGCCGTCGCCGGCATCTCCCTGCCGGAACCGGTAGGCCACCTCCGGCCGGAGGATGCGGTCCACCCAGCCCTTGAGGATGGCCGGCGGCTGGCCCCACCAGTTGGGATGGACGATGACGATGCCCTGAGCCTGGGCGATCTCCTGACAGTGATGCGCTTGGTCAGTGTGCAGGTAAGCCTCTCGCTCCAGTTCGGGCGCCAGCAGCACGGGATCGAAATTTTCCTGGTAGAGGTCATGGAACCGGACCTCATGCCCCTGGGTCTCCAAGGTATGCGCGGCGGTGGCGGCAATGGCGTGGTTGAAACTGCCGTGCCGGGGATGAGCCAGGATGAGCGAGATTTTGGCCATGATAACTCCGACGGGTAGGCAAAGCCGATTCACCCGCCAGCCGGTGCAATTCATTATACCCGCCAGAGGAGCGTTTGTAAGTCGCATACCCGGGGAGCGGCGCTTGGCTGGCCGGGAGAAATCGGACGTTTGAGGAGTTTTTGAAGCGAAGGCCACGAAATACCGTGGAAAAACAGCCTGGCCGTGCACCCTCCTTCGAATCCGCCACCACCGAGGACCGTGTCCAGAGGGTTGATGGATTAGAATCCACCGCGACACAAACCGCCTTGTTTACCGCTGCTTCCTTCCGGACCTGACGGGGTTCACAAGCGTCTGTTGCGCAGGGTCCAATCCGCCGCCCTGGTCAGCAATCAGCGGCAGCGCTGCAATCCTCCAAGAGGGACTTCAATCCCGCATAAGCGGTTTTCGGGTTACAGGGCACCGCTAGCTCCCCATCTAGCACGACCAGGTTGTGAAAACGGCTCAGCGATCGACGCGTTCCCGCAGTTCCTTGCCGACCTTGAAAAAGGGCAATTTCTTGCCGTCAACCTTGATGAGATCGCCGGTCTTAGGGTTGCGGCCTTTATAGCCATTGTAAAATTTCACCTTGAAACTGCCAAAGCCACGAATTTCGATGCGTTCTTTTTGCACCAGGGCGTCAGCCATGTTCTCGAAAACGGCGTTAACCACCATTTCCGCCTTCTTCAAGGTAATATTCTCGGCTTTGGCCAGAGCTTCGATGAGTTGCGACTTGTTCATCCCGCTCTACTCCTTGGGGGCGTGCGCCGAAGCCCTTACCCGGGCTGGCAGCTCGATCGCCTATAAGCTAATTTAGCTAAAATAATAAAGAAAAACCCGTCTGAGGTAAAGGAAAAAATGCAGGCCGGCGTCAAGAGAGGCTATCGGCCCCCCATCCACCCTGCCCGGGGTCATAGCTATAACCGGAACAGGTTTTATGGCACAGCTTTACTGGTGGCTCGTTGGAGCACCCTAACGGCAGATTTGCCTGCCTCGCCGGTTGGCTTAAAGGGTAGTCATTTTTTTTCCATTTGGCAAGGATAGCCGGTCCCCGGACGAGTCCAGTGATGCACGCTGAGGCAAAATTTTGTAAGATTAACCAGGTTATCCCATTCAAGGAGCCAGCCGACCGGGGTGAAGGCGGACGCCGGGTGGATAAGATAGACGGAGGACTCCCCATGGACAACAAGTGCATTAATTTCCGGGTGGCGGGCCTGGTAAAGCAGGGCGGGTTTGTGTGAAGCGGCTGCCCCGACGCCGTGTGCGCCGCCATCACCGCTCTCCGGGGAATCATGGAAGTAGGCTATGACGCCCAGAAGGACCTTTTTACCGTTAGCTTTGATTCCCAACAGACCGCGGTGGAAGATATCTTGGCCGCCGTCAATCTGGCCGGGAGACAAACAGGACAGAACTATGTGCCCCAGATGGTCCCCTGAAGGCAAGCCGCGGCGTGATTAAGGCGCCGCCACTGAGGCGCTTAAATCTTTCTGCGGCCTCGCCTCGCCGCTGCTGGTGGGCGATAGGGTTTCCGATGCCGGCCGATATAAAGGGTTACTTGGCGTGGCAATGTCCTCAGCGCGATACATGAGTTCATAAATTTGCTCACCCTTTTGGGCCAGACTCAACAGAGAAAATATCACGATTCCCAAGAATACGCCCAACACGATCACCGCCAAAACAATCACGGTTCCCATGTACCCTCCCGGCGAACATCTTTATCCTAATTCTGAACACCTGCCGTAGGGTTGGTTGTAATACGCCGTGCAAAAAGATCATATTCCCAAAAACCCTATTTTCTCAGGAGGTAATACCGTCTTTTCCGCGGAGAAATGGCTAATCAGGCATTAAACCGCGGGCTGCCGGCAGAGGAAAATTGGAGTGGTAACGGGAGGGTCTATTCGTAGGATAGATGGTCCAGGCTCCGGGAACCGCCATCCCCGCGCCCCAACCTGGAGGGCGTTAAACCTTGGGAATGGCGGGAATCCCGGTTCACGGCTTTAGGGGATCTATCTGGGAATACCCTTCGGCTGGACCGGCCAGTGTCCCGGCGTCAGGCTTCGCCCGGGAAAAGGCCCACAAAGAAGAAAATAAGAAACCAAACAGAACGCCAATAAATAATCCGGCATAAAAGGCGATCATGCCCATCTTGTCCACCTCCGGAAACCGGCTGGGAAGCCTCCAGATGGCCGTCAGTGCATGAAAAGTAACCAGTCCCGGCGCCTGGGGTCTTTCTCCGGGGAAAAATCAGGGGAACTCGGAGGATAATACCTGAACGACTTAAGATGCGCTCAGTATACCATGTTTTCCTGAAAGCACAATCGGTAAAGATACAAAAAAAGATAAGCTCACCGGAATATTTTTTTCGGATAAAATTGAAATTTCCCCGCTGGACCAGGCACAGGGGGCGATCCCAGCAATATCACCAGTCAATTTTCCTCCCTCGGCCCCGGCCCGGGGAAATAAACCGATGGCGCGAGCAGTGAAACACCGTTTTATGCCAGGTTCTTTTTCAAATGCCCGCTATACCTTGCCTATTTTATTAATAATATATTTCTCTTTTATTAAAAATCACAAATTTAATATTACCGGCAGGACTGCGGCCGCGCCTCATTCAGGACTTCGGGCTCAGCAGGGCCATCAACCCGGCCCCGGCATGGAGAAAGGCCACCATCCAGAGGGCGGCGGCAACGCCCCACACCGGCAGCACCAGCAGACTGACCCCCAGGGTCCCCAGGGTGGCGCCTAAAAGGTCCGCGGCATACAGCCTGCCGCCCTGGACCCGGGCCGCAGGCCCGGTCTCGTGCCAGATCAAAGCGCTGGCGGCAAAGATGCCGCCGCCGCCGAAACCCGCCGCCGCCAACATGAGGACGTATCCGGCCAGAGTCCAGAACTCCGGCCCCGGCGCCCCTCCTGACCAACCTCCGTGTAACCAGAGGGCTATGGCCGCGGCCAGGGCCGCCAGGCCCCCTTGCAACCCCGCTAACAGGCGCGGCCCGCCCCGAGGCCCGTTGGCCCAATGGGAGACTGCGGCGCTCCCGGCCGCCATCCCGGCCATGAACGCGGCGATGAGCAGCCCCAGTTGCTGATACAGGGAACCAAGTCTGATCTGGTACAGCACCAGCCCCAGGATTTCCATGGCCATGGTGCCCACCCCCATCACCCCCACCTGGTAGAGACAGCTGGGTCCGGGGCGCCGGCGCAGGGCAACCCCCGCCAGCCCGGTGGCCAGGGCCAGGGCCGCCCAGGGGACCGCGGGCGGCAGTTTCTGCATTGCCAGGAGCGCCTCCTTGACGCCCAGCCCTTCCTGGACGGTGCTCAGCACCAGGTCAAAGAAGTAGCACCCGGGGTTCAGATCGGTGTTGACGGCCGGCGCCGGCTGGCGCAGGACCTGGTCGAGGTACTGCCGGCGCCAGGGCGAAAGGTCCTGTAAGAGATAATATTCCCGCACATACTGCAACGCCAGCTGACGTTCTTTAAGCCGCTGCACCAGTACCTCCGGGTCGGAGACCAAAACGCCGCCGCCGGTGGAGGCGAAGAACCGCACCTGGCCGCCCGGAAAGGCCGCGACCTCCGGGAAAACCTGGCCCAGGGTGTGGTAAGCCATGGCCAGATACGCCGCCCGGAGCGGCGACAGACTAGTCTCGGCTCCGGTGAGGCCAAAGCTGAAAATCCCTCCCGGCAAGAGTTTCCCGGCCACCAGCCGGTAAAATTCCCGGGTATAGAAGCGGTTCAACTGAGCGTTCTTGGGTTCCGGCAGGGCCAGGAGAATGACGTCGTAGCGCTGGCCGGTGGTCTCGAGAAACCGGCGGGCGTCCTGGTAGATGATCCGGACCCGGGGGTCTTGCGAGAGGTCGGCCGCCGCCGGCAGGAGGCCCTGGGCCAGCCGCACCAGATGGGGGTCCAGTTCGACGTAAGTAAGGCTCGTCACGGTGCGGGTCTTGAGAATCTCGGCCCCCAGGCCGGCCACGCCGCCGCCCAGCAGGAGCACCCGCCGGGGCTGGGGGTGTTCCAGCAGGCCCAACTGGACCTGGTGCTCGGCGGTCAGCGGATCGGGATAGGTGAACTGCCAGAGGTTATTGGCGTAAAAGCTGATTTGCTCCGCTTCCCGGTGCGCCGACAACAGGGCATACGGACTGTCGGCGGTGGCGATCACCTGGCGCCCGGGCCACTCCCAACTGCGGCTGGCCACCTCCAGCCGGGGCGCGAACAGGACCGCCGCGGCCAGCACCAGGAGGTTAAGGCCCAGCGCCACCTGAGCCGCCAGGGACCGGGGCCGGGCCAGGAGCCAGGGCGCCAGGGCCAGCCCCAGGCCCAGAGCCAGCCCCAGGCTCAGGTTGGCAAAGCGGCCCACCAGGAAGAGTTGGAGCAACAGGACCCCGCCGGCCGCGCCCAGGGTCTCGAGATAATAGGCCCGCCCCGCGGCCCGTTGGGGAGAGCCGGCCGCCAGGACTTGGACCGCGCCGGGGAAGAAATAGCCGGAAACCAGCCCCACTGGGGCCAGCAGGAGCACGAAGAGCAGGAAGGTGGTGGACAGAGGCAGGGATTGCCCCAGGGGGAGGCTCGCCAGGCTGGGAAGGGACCGGGCCGCCAGGATGGTGACGGGCAGCATCAACCCCAAGAGCGCCAGCAGGCCCCCCAGCCGCCCCAGCCCTGCACCGGGGGCTTCGGGCCAATGGCGGCGGCCACCCGCCAGACTGCCCAACCCCGCCCACAGCAGCCAGGCCCACAACCCCAGGGCCAGCTTCAGCTCCTGACCCTGGGCCAGCACCATCAACTCCCGCAGGATCAGCACCTGGGAGATCATAGCCCCAGCCCCGTAGACCAGGACGAGGGCTTGGATGCGTGTAATGCGCAAGTAATTCAAATTAGTTGTTTACTCTCGTGCCCAAGTTGTACTTGGGCACGCACGCATGAAGTAAAGCTGCACTCGTTCCCAAGTTGTACTTGGGAACGAAATGGTTGCCAACTTCGCGCCTCATAATTCAATCAAATCAATCTCAAACACCCCATCTTGCCCGAGGTAATTTCGAGCACTGGAATAGCGCCAGTCTTCGGGGCGGTCCACTAATCCGATCCTCACGGGATTATAGTGCATATATTCCAGCTTCTGTCTGAGCATATCTTCTGTGGTAATAGCCTGGGGGTGGAATCCCTCCTGCCAGACTTGATGCTGACTGTCGCCTTTATGCGCACTTTTGAAAAATTCAAACTGCTTGAGTAGCCATTGCTTGTCTTCTTGCCGTGCGACCACCAGGATTTCTTTGGCAGTATGTCGTTTAAAATCTCGAATCACCTGGGAAAGATTATCAGAGGAGACCACCAGGTGCAGGTGATTGTCGAGAATGACGTAGGCATAGAGGCGCAGCCCCTTTTGTTGTCGGCAGAAGCTCAGAGAGGCAGTGATAATGTCCAGATATTTCTGGCGGGTGAAGACGGGCAGCCAGCCCACAATGGTGCAGGTAATAAAATGGGGTGATCCTAATTCGGCGATCTTATAGCGGCTGCGCATAATAATGATAAGGTGTCAAAGCTCAGCTTTGACCAATATGGCGTTCCCAAGTGCAACTTGGGAACGAGGGAGCCTCAGAGACGGCCTTATTATTCTACTCTGAAAGTGTAGGACACCCGCCCTCGGGTGTCCAGGCACAGGCTGGAAAGCCTGTGCCACCAGTTTCATGGTCTTGGGTGGGCCGGAGGCCCATGAATGGCTGGTTCCCAAGCTGTGCTTGGGAACCCACTGATTTGCAAAGCTTTGCTTTGTAATGAAATCTATGTATTAACCGGGAAGCGCCATGAGTAATTAATTCGCCCAAGCACACTTGGAGCATAATGGCGTTCCCAAGTACAACTTGGGAACGAGGGGAAAATCCCTCCGCACCGGCCCTCACTCCAAATCATACCGCTTCAGCTTTTCCCGCAAAGTTTTGCGGTCGATGCCCAGGGCCCGGGCGGTTTCGCTTTTGTGGCCGTCGCAGCGCTGCAGGGTCTGGATGATGTGATTGCGCTCCAGGTCCTTGAGAGAAGTGCCGTCCGGGCATTCGGCGGCGGAGGTCAGGACGGTGCCGGCAAAGATCAGGTCGGCGGGCTCCAGATAGGGGCCGGGGCTCAAGACCACCAGGCGCTCCATGGTATTTTCCAGCTCCCGCACGTTGCCGGGCCAGTCATGGCGCACCAGCAGGTCCAGGGCGTCAGGCGAGATGCCCCGCATCTCTTTCCGCAGCCGGGTATTGTACTTCTCCAAAAAGTGCTGCACCAGCAGGGGAATGTCGCTTTTCCGTTCCCTTAACGGCGGCATGTGGATCATAACGACATTGAGACGGTAAAACAGGTCTTCCCGAAAGGTGCCGTCCTTGATGGCCCTGGTAAGATCTTTGTTGGTGGCGGCGATGATGCGCACGTCCACCGTGATCACCCGGTGGCTGCCCACCTTGGAGATCTTCCGCTCTTCCACCGCCCGGAGCAGCTTGGCCTGGACCTCCAGGCCGATGTTGCTGATTTCGTCAAAGAACAGGGTGCCGTTCTGGGCCAGTTCGAATTTACCGATCTTGTTGGCGTCGGCCCCGGTGAACGATCCCTTCACGTGCCCGAAGAGCTCGCTTTCGAACAGGGTCTCCACCAGGGTGCCGCAATCCACGGTAATGAAAGGCCGGCGGGACCTCTGACTCAACTGGTGCAGCTTGCGGGCCACCAACCCCTTGCCGGTGCCGGATTCGCCGGTGATGAGCACGGTCGAATCCGTGGGGGCCACCCGGGCAATCATATCCATGATCCGGATCATGGATTCGCTCTCATAGACCAGGGTGTTGCGCTCGTCCTTGATCTTCAGTTCCTGGCGCAGATACAGGTTCTCCAGGTCCAGGCGCCGCTTGCCCAGGGCACGGCTCACCAGGTTTCTCAGGTCGTCCGGGACAAAGGGCTTGGAGAGGAAATGGAACGCCCCGGCCTTGATGGATTCCACCGCGGATTGGATGGTGCCGTAGCCGGTGATGATGATGACTTCGACATCCGGGTCCAGGGCTCGGATTTTTTTCAGGCACTCCAAACCGTCCATGTCAGGCATTACCAGGTCCAGGAGAATGGTGTCAAACGACAGGCGCTCCAGCAGGCTGAGGCCCTGTTTGGCGCCGGCGGCCAGTTCCACCCGGTAGCCCTGCCGGGAGAGAATCTGGAAACAGGCGTCCCGCATGGCTTTATCATCATCGATCACCAGAATGTGCGCCGGGGCCTCGGGCATGGGGGAAATTTCCTTTTATGGGTCAACTACTTATTATTTCATAAATTTTTGATTTCATTCTATAAAAACCACCCCATGACTGTCAAGGGAAACGATCTCATCCTCGGGGCTCGCACCGGATGGGGAGGGACTGTTGCAGCCCGGAGGTGGATTTCAAGACTTATTTTACCGTTTTCGGCTTGTGGACGCCACCCGAGCGCCACCGGTCCGGCCCCCCAAACCGGACCGGTTCCACCATGGCCAAAAAGCCGCGTCGCATCTCACCGCCAATTTCTGATCTATCACTCATGGGTCTTTGGCTCATCCGTATAGCGTTTGCCATAAATTCTTTCCGCTTGGAGGTTCTTAAATCCCCCTTTTTCAAAGGGGGACTTTAACAGCAATTCCTTATAGTTTACCCCCTTTTTAAAGGGAGTAGGGGGAATTATAATGGGTTCCTGAGCGGAAAAAACTTTTGGCAATTACTTTAAATCACGAAAAGTTCGTGGGGCGGGCGTTATCGCCCGCCATGTTGGTGCGCAGGCCGCACCCTACACCTGCACAGGCTGGAAAGCCTGTGCCACCAAATTTAATTAACTTTTCTAACCCGGTGCCACAGCCCCGGCCTCTTCCCCCTACCCGGCTCTTTGTGATAAAAGAGCGGCAGGAGGAGATGGCGTGGGTCTCCAGCTCTTCATTCCCTGTTTCCTGGACCAATGCGCCCCCCAGGTGGCCAGTGCCGTGGCCGGACTCCTGGCGCGCCTGGGCGTTGCCGGACACTACCCGGCAGAGCAGACTTGCTGCGGCCAGTTTGCCTGGACGGGAGGCGATCCGGCCACGGCCCGGCGGCTCATGCGCCACTTCCTCCGGGTCTTTGCCGGACCCGAGACTATCCTCTGCCCCAGCGCCTCTTGCACCTATATGGTGCGGCACTGCTATCCCCAACTGGCCGAAGGCCCGCGTGAGCAGCGCGCCGTCGCCGCCCTCGCCTCCCGGATCATGGAGTTGGGCGAGTGGCTCTACGTCTGGGGGCCGCTCCCCTGGACCCCCGAATTTGAGGGTTCCCTGGCCCTGCACCAGTCATGCAAGGCCAGACAACTGGGGGTCCTGGATGGCGCCCGGGAGGTTTTGTCGCAGGTTAAGGGATTGGAGTTGCTAACTATTTCCCCCTATTATACCTGCTGCGGCTTTGGGGGGACCTTCAGCCTGCAGCACCCCGGGCTCTCCCGGGATATGGGGGAAGCCTATCTGGCCGCGGTGTCGGCCACCGGCGCTTCGGGGCTGGTGTCCCTGGATTACAGCTGCCTCCTCCACTTGCAGGGCCTGGGCGTCGCCCCGGCCCGGGATCTGAAATTTTATCATCTGGCGGAGATCATGATGGGGCCCGAGAATCCGTCTTCACCGGTTTGAGGGTGGGGCGGGCCTCCGTGCCCGTCATGGTGGTGCGCAGTGCGCCCCCTACACTGCACAGGCGAGACGCCTGTGCCACCAACCCTCCAAAACTTTTTAGAATCGTACCTCATGGACCCTGGGCACATTCGTAAAGCATGAACAGTTCCTGACGGACATACCTTAACCTTGAACTTTGAACCTTGAACCTTGAATTTTTCGTAACAGCAGCAGCAGATCCGCGGAGGTTAACTTTGTGCACGGATAATCAGGCGCTGACAGATCACCCCTCCTCCTGGGGGCAACTCATCATGGTGGGGATTCCCGGCCCCCGGATGGACGCGGTGGCGCGGGAGCTGGTGCGGGACCTGAAGGTTGGGGGTGTCATCCTCTTTGCCCGTAATATCGAGAGCCCGGAGCAAGTCTGGGAATTGACCCGGGACCTTCAACGGGAGGCCCTGACGGCCACCGGGCGGCCCCTGCTTTTGGCGGTGGACCAGGAAGGGGGCCGGGTCCAGCGCCTGAAAGCGCCCTTCACCATTATTCCGGCAGCCAGGGAACTGGGGATAACCATGACCCCGGAGGAGGTGGAGAATCTGGCCCGGCAGGTGGCCCGGGAGCTGGCCCTGGTGGGCCTCAACGTCAACCTGGCCCCGGTTCTGGACGTGCCCCGCTCAAAGGCCTGCCCCCAGTGGGACCGCTCCTACAGTTCGGACCCGGAACGGGCCGCCCGGTTCGGGTTGGCCGCCATCCGAGGCTATCTGGCCGGCGGGGTCATCCCGGTGGCCAAACACTTCCCCGGTCTGGGTGACACGATGGCCGACTCCCACGAGGTTCTGCCTCTGGCATTATCCCGCGATGCCAAGCGGGAAGCGGACCTGCTGCCCTTCCGAAAGGCAGTGGCCGCAGGGGCGCCCATGGTCATGACCGCCCACCTTAAAGTAGCGGCCTGGGATGAGCGGCCGGCCACCCTGTCAGCGGTGGCCTTGCAGCATTGGCTCCGCCGGCAATTGGGTTTTCAGGGGGTGATCATTACCGATGACCTGGAGATGGGGGGCATTACTACCAATCTGCCGGCCCCCCAGGGGGCCCAGGAGGCCCTGGCCGCGGGAGCGGATCTGCTCCTCATCTGCAACAACTGGCAGGCTGCCTGGGAAACCGCCCGCCTCCTGGCACTGGATGCATCCCTGGCGCCTCGGGGCCGAGA
>Ga0351880_1197_pt1 | contig 12027 bp, 12 predicted proteins | sample BONcelFGM3001E13_FD_206766 | JGI IMG/M metagenome (GOLD analysis project Ga0351880, IMG submission 206766) | Enriched cells from coal bed in the Powder River Basin, Montana, United States - BONCAT cells FGM rep3 HSBNCT.FGM.300.1.E13 ...
CGGCTACATCGCGGACAAAGGCACGGCGCTCGGCATTGGAACGCCCGTCAATACGCGCATCGTGCAGATGATCAAGGAAATAGAGAGCAACCAGCGCGCCATAGACCCGCACAATTTCGAGGATGCGGGACTGCGGGCACAAAACGCATGAAGCGCATCATTCTTACACATATCAAAAAATACCCGTTGATGCAGATCTGCGACGCGGTCAAGCTCATATACCAGAGCGTGCTCGGTGGCGGGCACATGGTCACCGATAAGAAAAGCAGCTTATTGCGGATGGAAGAAGAATGCCGCGGGCTCTCTGCTTTTGATGGACAGCCGTTTGAGGCCATCGGCGGAGGGCTTAGCCGCCTGCATTTGGGCGCGCTTCGCAGGTCGGGTATCTCACTGGAAACTGCCAATAATATGTTTGCGGCGACGGCGAATTCAGTGAATGGTACGGCGATGCAGTTAGAAAAAAAGCTTAAGATACTGTTTGATTTGTGCGAAGATGGCACGCTGCCGTTCGGTAAGGAAAAGATGCAGGCGTTTCTGCGCGTATACCGGAGCCAAGGATATCCGCCTGTTTCGCACAGCAGCGCATACAAAGCCGCTTATGCCCCCGCCTACCGCGTGGTCCATGAAACGTACGGGCATTATGCGGATGTGTTCGCGCGCATCGACGCGCTGCAAAGCAGACAGGCTCCTACAACGGTTGCCATTGACGGCAGCAGCGGCGCGGGCAAGACCGCGCTTGCAGCTTTGATCGCAAAGACGTATGACTGCAGCGTGTTCCATATGGACGACTTTTTTTTGCCGCAACAGCGCAAAACGATGCAGCGGCTCCAAGAGCCGGGCGGCAATGTGGATTATGAACGGTTTAAGCACGAAGTGGCAGCAGGACTCAAAAGCGGCGCGGCTTTTGTATTCCGCCGTTTTGACTGTGCGACTCAAGAATTCAGCGAACCTATCACAGCAAATCCCAAACCGCTCAGCGTCATCGAGGGCGTTTACAGCCTTCATCCTGCGCTGGATATAAACTATGACCTTAAAATATTCTTGAAAACCGACGGCGCTCAGCAGCTTGCGCGCATCAAAAAACGCAGCGGTGCAGTGATGCTGGAGCGTTTCGTCAGCGAATGGATCCCGCTTGAAAACCGCTATTTTGAAGCGTTTGGGATCGAGAAGGAATGCGATCTTATGTATAAGCCGCTTGATCTTGAGCGATCGTGAGCGGCGGTTTGCCGCACAATGGCCATAACGAGAATAAAGGGTGCATAAGTGCGCTCTTTTTTGTTTGAAAGAACTGGCCATAGATTATTGTGTTTTGTTCTTTTTTCACAAAGGGAGCGGAGCCCCCGCCAAAGACTTGAGCGCAGAAGCGCTCTTTTTTTACAGGAGGTTTGAATGCTGGCAGGAATATTGATCGGCGCGACGGCGGCGCTTGCGGTGGCGGTGCTGTGTGCACTGTGCTATACACAGGGCACAAAACATGCCGAAAAAAGGATAGATCACAGCGCGGCGGCGGGAGAGGAGCAGAATGCGCTCATGAAAAAATACGAAGCGATCATGGGTTACGACCCTTACGGTGAAGGCGTATGAGCGTCACACAAGCCTGGCACGAATACGAACAGGGCGTGGATTACAAAACGCGCATCGGGCTTTACCGCACCGTAGACTTAAATGAGCGATTCTACGCGGGCGACCAGTGGGCGGGCATACCGCACGAGGGACAGACGGCGTATATCCCGCTTTTCGATACCGCACGGTTCAAAAAGATGAGCACAGGCACGGTGGAGGTCAGGCTGGTGGATGAAGACGGCGATGCGCTGGACACACAAGCGCTTTTGGGTATCGCGATCGAAGCGGTGCAGATGTAAGTTCAAGCGGGGGCGGGCAAACAGTCCCGCCCTCAGAGCAAAAATGCAAATCAGGAGGGATAAGAGATGACGGCACAGGAGGTATATGAGCTTGCGCTCGCGCTCATCGACCAGGCAGAAGGCGCTGATACGGCGGATTATGCAGCACGCGCGCCCGCTGTGATCGACGTGCTGCAAAAAGAGCTTGCGTTTTACGAAAATACCCGCATCACGCGCAGCATTAAAAAGCTTGAGGACGCGCTCGAGTTGAGCGAAGACACGGCGGAGCGCATACTGCCGTACGGCCTCGCAGCGAGTTTTGCGCTGGCAGACAAGAACGGTGACATGTACGCCGATTATTCAGCGATGTACCGTGCGCTGATACGCACCGTGCGCGGCGGCGAAGCGGATGTCAGCGACGAATACGGCGCACTGGAGGGCATGCGATGAAGGCGCTTAAGGGACGGGGAGACACACGGTGGGCAGTATAAGAGAGATCATGCTGCCTGATCTAAACGGCGGCCTTAATGCCAACGACCCTGAATACGGCATAAACGACAACCAGAGCCCCGACATGCTCAACATGTGGTTCCGCGGCAAGGCCTTATCCAAGCGCGACGGGCAGGTGCTTGCCGTATCCGGGCTTGACGGCGAGGTACATCAGATATCGCCGTTATTTTGCGGCTTTTTCGCCGTGCATGCGGGCAGTTGCCTCTACAAATGGCGCGGAGACCATGCGCAGATGATCAAAAGCGGCATCTCGCAGACAGCAGGCGCGTTTTGCGCTTTCGGGGACAGCCTTTACTACCTTGACGGCGAGCAGGTTTGGCAGATCTTTGACGATTACACCGTGGCTGCCATTGAGGCCTATGTGCCCGTTGTCAAGTACAACGCTCTTCCCGATCTCTCTGGCGGCGAGGACGGTGAAGCTTACAACCTGATCGGCGCGGGTTTTACCGTTAAATACAACGGGAGCGGCACGGCATCGCTCTACAGCTTACCGCAGACGGCGCTTGATGCCACAACGTTAACGGGGAGCGTGAATGCACAGAGCCTGACGGAAGGCGTGCATTTTAGCGTCAACAGGGCGGCGGGAACGGTGAATTTTTCGGGCGGGAGCCAACCCCACGGCGCACCGGCCGCCGGCACCAACAACGTCTGGATCACGGCTTATAAAACGGTTGAAGGCAGCAGGCAAAAAATTGCCGGGTGCCGCGTGGCTGTGCCTTTCGGCGGGGAAGCAGCAGGCGTGCACGGCGGCACGCGCGTGTTCGTGATGCGCAACGCGGTGTATCCGCTTTCCTACTGGCGCAGCGATTTAGGGCAGGGCGTGGGCGGCGGCATGCGCTATTTTCCCGATACGTCCGAAGAACATCTTGACCAGAACAGCCAGCCCATCACGGCGGCTGCCAAAATGGGCGGCGAGCTCGTGATATTCAAGGAGCGTTCCATATTCTCGGTGGGGTACACGTTTGACGGCATGGATGTGTTTTATCCCGTCAAAGAGTGCCATTCTGCCATGGGCTGCGACATGCCGGGCAGCGTGCAGCTTGTTGATAACAGGCTCGTGTTCGCGCACTCAAAAAGCGGCGTGCACATGCTCAATGCCACCAGCAACGAAATCGAAAACGCGGTCAAGCCGCTCTCGGCCAATATCGGGCGGCTGCTGCTGCGAGAAAAAGGGCTTGAGCAGGCGTGCTCGGCAGATTTCGGGCGCTATTACTGGCTGTGCGCGGGCGGATGCGCCTACCTTTGGGACTATGAGCAGACGCCGTATTACAACTACGCGGACTACGAGAAGGCGCAGCGTCGGCTTGCTTGGTACCGCTTTAACAATATATTCGCCAATGTGCTGTGCATTGACGGCGAAACACTTTACCACGGGTGCGAGGCGGGCATCGTGCGGTTTTCCAAAAACAAAAACGATTTTTCGCAGCCGTATACCGCCTATTTTACGAGCAAGGCGTTTGATCTGAAAACACCCGATACATTAAAGACATTTCTGCGCGTGTACCCAAGCTTTGCCTCTGAGGGCAACATTAAGGCTGATGTCTTCATAGGCAGCGACAGGTATGATGTTTTTTTGTCGCGCCATTTTGATATCAAGTCGTTCTCATGGCAGGATCTGAACTGGGGCGCGTTCACGTTTGATGTCATCAAGTTTGCGCGCACGTTTGCCATAAGGCTTGGGCTGCGCCGTGCGGCATATTTGCAGATCAGGGTGTCCGGCAGCGAGAAAGACCGCGACGTAGGCATATCGGGGCTCAGGATCGAATATTTTATGGGCAGCAAAATAAGGAGGTAACAAATGGCTTTTTCCAAAATGGCCTTTGATCCATCGGACGGGCTCAAAGATACCAATCACTATCCCACAACGCCCGAAAGCGAGGCACAGGCACGCGCGCAGGTACAAAGCGTATCCGACCAGCTGCGCGATTACTTAAATAACACGCTGACCGCGCAGCTTGAAAACGCGGAAACGGGGCAGAGCGGCGCGGAGAGCATCGGCAGCGCGGCTATCGAAAATGTGTCGGGCCAAACAGTGCGCGCTCAGATCGCCGACATAAAGGCACAGATAGATGCCGTTGTGGCCGGTTCTGTCACCGATGGTTCAATCACAGAGGCAAAGCTGGCATCGGACGCGGTAACGCAGCCAAAGATAGCCGCCGGGGCGGTCTCTGAAGATAAGCTGACTTCAGGCGCGGTATCGGCACAAAAACTGGCTGACGGCGCGGTGACGCAGCCAAAGCTGGCCACCGGCGCGGTGTCTGAAGAAAAACTGGCCGACGGTGCCGTATCTGCGGCAAAAATGGTCGCAGGCGCGGTGACGGAGACGCGGCTTTCCTCAGGCGCTGTCACTGCCACAAAGATCGCCGCGGGCGCAGTCACAAAGCCAAAGCTTTCAGCGGACGCGCTGGCATGGACGCTCGTGCTGGACAGCGGCGTGCTTAGTACCAGCGGAAGCATCTCTATGGCTTCCCAGGCGGGCAAAACCGAAATGATGATACAGTTTCGCGATGCGGACGGCCTTGTCGTTTACGCATCCATTGTCGCACCGCTCAACGCTCAGGGCGTGACGATCCCAAACTGGCATGCCGCCACGGCGTATGACCCTTATGATTACAAATGCGATTCACGCTCCGTGGTGGTTGGCACATCATCCATAAGCTATACCATTTCACGCGCGGAGTCGCTCAACGGCGAGACGCGTCTTAAAAGGATCTATATCTTTGTGCGGTGAGAATGTTTTGTGCGAAACTGTGGTGAAGGCCGCGGGGACGCTGTCCCCGCACGCTTTCAAAGGAGCGCGGCTTTTTCATGGAGGCTCCGACTCCAAACATTAAGCCAAAGGGCATTGCCCTTTGGAAACCCGCTCGAACATGCTGCGCATTTTCGGAACACTTCTATTATTTACTTCTTTATTCTCACGTTCTAAAATCATAAGATTGACCTTTTTACATTGATTCATGATTGCCTGCGTCATATCGATGGGCGTTCCGTCGGCAAGCGCCTGATCGATGAGTCTGTCAAGCTTCTCCCTTTCTTTATTAAGCTTTTGCTCATAAGCAGCAGCCATCTTCTTTTCCTCCGAAGAATGTTGGATTTTTTGGGCATTCGTGCGTCAATTTTGCGTCATATTATTCATAGATTATAATATGACGTTATCATGGTGTCAATATTGTGTTAGGGAGGCGTCATTATGGGGAAGCAGTTGCCGCGTTACACGCTGCGCATCAGCGCGGTATTGCTCGAAAAGCTTGGATACATCGCCGAGTTCGAGGGGCGCACAAAAAACAGGGAGATCGAACAGCTTATCAAGAGGCGCGTCGCCGCATTTGAGGCTGAGCACGGCGCGATATCGGTGAAGGCGGAGGAATGAGGGCTCTGTAGCATAGGTTTTTTTACGAGGGCTCGGCATTATGGGCATCTTTTACGAGGGCTCTGCCCTCGCGCTCCCGCCAAAGGGGCGCAGCTTTTTCATGGAGGCTCCGCCTCCAAACCTCCGCCAAAGGGCATTGCCCTTTGGAAACCCACGCGAAAATGCTGCGCATTTTCGGGGAGGGAGGAGGATGTTTTAGTTCTAATAATATGGATAATGGAAGGTTCCCCAAAAATATGGCTATTGCGGAATATGTTTATAATGTATGGGTTGCTTACATAGGTTTCAGGTTCTGGTTTAGGCGAAATATAATTTTTTCAAGGCGTTTTTGTTTTGTTTCTTCCGATTTTGCGTCAAGATATAACCCTGCATAGTTTTTTTTCATCGATAGCGACATTGACATAAAGTTTGAATAGGCAGGTTCAAATTCTCTGAGTATGTTAATGAGTATTTCGATTTCGGCGTCAGATATTTTCGAAGAAGGCGTTGCATCCCACATGCCGTTTCTTTTAGCGTCTTCTATTTTAGCGTAACCGTATTCCGTCATAAGGCCCTGATTTATAAGCTCATTTGCGATTGTCTTATTCTTCTCAGACCATTTGCTTTTTTTGGTTCGTATAGAGAAATATTTAATATATGTTTTTTCATCTATACTCTTTATTTGACCATCAATCCAGCCAAAACACAGAGCTTCTTCAAGAGCTTCGTTGGCTTTTATGGTATTTGGCCCTCCAGTTTTTCCGAATACAAGCCATATGCCTTTGCTTGTCAGGCAATTTGCTTGCAGCCATTGTCTGAAAACATCCCTTGATTCAAATTGTAGTTCTGACATATCATGTGGCCTCCACGCTCGCCTTATTTAACTTTCCATTATAGACATAATAACCTATAAACTTATACCATATTCCCCATTCCTGCACAATCCTTCCTGTTCCAACAAATTCCTCCCCCGCCAAAGCCGAAGGTTTTGGCGAAAACGCGGGGATTCTCAAGGGGCGCGCCCCTTGAGCGGAGGTTTGGAGGCAGCGCCTCCAGAAATAACACCCCAGCGCTTCCAAACAAAAAGCTCCAAAGCTCTCAAACAAAAAGCCCCAGAGCCTTCAAACAAAAAGCTCCAAAGCTCTCAAACAAAAAGCCCCAGAGCCTTCAAACAAAAAGCCCCAGAGCCTTCAGAAAGAAAGCCCCGGAGCCTCCGGATAAATGTCCTCTGCGCGCTTTCCCTTCGGTCAGCCTTGGCCTGCCGCGCTTTTTCTGCCGTATCTTATACCGCGGTAAATCGTCGTGCCAGTGTCTGCCGCGAGGCCGATACCGGAAAGAACGACGATCAGCGTGGGAACAAATGCCCATATGGCCTTTGCGAGATCACTGCCGAACCACTCCGCGCCGGTCGCCGCCTGCAGGTCGGCAAGGAAACTGGCATTCCACACAGCCGCGTTCCCGAAAACCAGCACCACGAGCACAAAAGAAATGATATTGAGCGCAGCCACCGCGATCGCAAGCTTTATGGTGTAGCGCCCGATAATCAGGCGCAGCGCATCTTTGGCAACGCCCGCCGCGATCAGCAGCACAAACAGCCAGATAACGCCCGCCAGCGCATTTAAGTTAAACACGGGTATCCATGGCGCGGGCAGGCCGATCCCCACACCGAACAGCCACGGCATCGTCAGGAAAATGACAAGGAATATGGCTGAGAATACAAGCGATACGATAGGGTCGCCCTTCTTGATGACAGCGCTGCTAAGCGGGACTTCGGGCAGATCGCGCGGATGCCAGTCGTTCTCTTTTTTCCACGCCTCAGCCTTTTCGGTACGCTCGACCACCGCGAAAATCAGCGTAATGATGCCAAACGCCTGGAACAGCGCCATCACCGTCATACCCAAAGCCTGTGCGACAGCCAGCAGCACGCTCTCAGGCGGTGCTGTGATATTCATGATCACGTTGGCTGCCAGCATGCCGAACGCCACCGCCGCAAGCACGATCTTGAGCAGCATCTCGTAGGTGCCGAAAAGCTGCGGGCTTATCAGATAACGCAGGCTTCCGCGGTATTTCGCAGCCAGTTCGGCAGGCCGTCCAAGCTCTATAAGCACGAGTGTCACATCTTTGACATCCTCTTTGCCCGCCAGCATATCATCGATCAGCGTCCGAAGCTCTTTTTCAATATCCGTGCGCTGTGCCTGCGGCAGCCGCCGCGTAACATCATACACATAACGGTCTATCAGTTCATTTGATTTACTCATTATTCTGTTCCTCCCCGTTTATCAGTTTGTCGATACACTGCGTCATCGCATCCCACTCTTTGCATAGCAGGCCGTAAACTATCTCTCCCTGAGCGCTCCTTGAATAATACTTTCGCGGCTTCGCCCTTGAGGTTTCCCATTCACTCGTCAATAGCCCCTGTGCCTCCAGCCGCCGGAGCAGCGGGTACAATGTGCCCGGTTCTATCAAGAGCCCCGCAGCTGCCATCTCCTCCACCAGCGCATAACCGTACTTTGGCAAACCAAGCCGGCTTAGCACACACAGCGTCATCGTCCCGCGCCGAAGCTCCTGCTCCATGCCCGTCACAATGTTTTTCACATCTTCCATACCCATCACCTCGCCGCTATTATACTGTATGCCATATACTATTGTCAATATGTTTTTATTAATTATTTTATTTTATTATGATTATATTTTTAATGTTGCACCTTTTACGATGTCTTCACAAACAGCCGTTTATCCGGCTGCAGCCTCGTTTTATTCAAAAAATAGAAATTTTTGTGTTTCTATCTATACTTTTTGTGTGATATATGTTATAAGTATATTTGCAGATATGTTACATTTCTGTTACTGTCGATTTCCTTTTCTTGGAGGGCATGTTGCGAAAAAGAGCCGTTTGCTTCATCTTATGTATAGCCGTCGTTTTCACCTTGTTTGGCGGGCTGCAGCCGGTCTTCGCGCTGCCCGATTATTCTGTGATACGCGTTTTGCTCTCCATCCCCAGCACCACATCGCACAACCTGGCCATCGACGGCAACTACAGCTTAAACGGCACGGCGCTTTCGCGCACTGTGCATACGGCGAAGATCGAAAGCAGCAACCTGCGGCTTTACCAGGGCAGTACGCTGCTTGCTTCGGTTTCAACCTCATCGAGCATATGGCTTATGCAGCATGCGCCCACGCCCGGCACAAACAACCATGTCGGTATCTATAATTCGAGATACGAGACGACGCTTAATTACCTTGGAAATATCGAGATCCGCGCAAGCAGCGGCAATATACAGATCATCAACCACGTCTATCTTGAGGAATACCTCTGCGGCGTCGTGCCTCACGAGATGAGCAACTCATGGCCTCTTGAGGCGCTCAAATCACAGGCCGTCACCGCGCGCACCTATGCTGTCAACATGATGGCCGGTGCATCCTCTTCTGCAACGTATGACGTCAACGACACCTCCGGGAACCAGGTCTACAAAGGCTACAACGCGGCAAACGACAGAGCCATCGCGGCTGTCAACGGCACAGCAGGCCAGGTGCTCAAAAGCGGCAGCGAATATGTGCAGTGCTATTACGCCGCTTCCAACGGCGGCTGGACGGATATCCCCCAACATGTCTGGTCGGCTTCCAATCCCTTAAAGCCCTACCACATCATACAGCAGGACACGTTTGATACAGCAAACAGCTACAGCATACAGGAGCTTGTCGTTTTCCCAAAAATCATCACACAGAACGACGTTATTCAATACTGGGATTACAGCAGCGGTTCCATGATCAAAGGCCCGGCCGAAAAGAACGCGACCGTCGAGCATTACATGAAGATCTCGGCGATGGATGCCGTGCGTGCACAAGGCTATATCGCAGGCGTGACCAGCGATATTGAGATCGTCGGCTTTGGCGGCTTTCGGACGCACACCCACCGCGGAAACCACGGCGGGACAGGCAGTTACAACGGCAACGATTTCACCGGCAACAATCCCTGCCCCGTTTTTGATTTTGCAGACGTCACCATGACGGTCAACGCTTGGCGTTATGCCACGCCTGTGGATTCGGACGGCGTCGCGCTTGGCGATGTCAACGGGGACGGCGTCATCTCCATCACGGATTACACGCTTGTGCGGCTGCACATCCTCAGTTTAAGGCCCATACCCGATCATATGCTGGCTGCCGCGGATGTCAACCGCGACGGCGTCATCTCCATCACCGACTATACGCTGATCCGCCTGCATATCCTCGGTTTAAGAGCGATTTCCGGCACAACTGCAGACGGCCTGGTGCGGGAGCCCGTGACCGTCAGTTTCACGATAGACATGCGCCCGCTCGAAACGTCCGGCAGTCTTTACCAGGTTTTTTACCGCAGCCTGCGCATGCTGACCGTTGAGGAAACAGACACGGCATTCACACTCCACCGCCGCCGCTACGGCCACGGCATCGGCATGAGCCAGCGCGGCGCACAGTCACGCGCGAATGCAGGCCACACATACGATCAAATCCTCGCGTTCTACTACCCGAATACGCAGCTTATCACCGAGACAGTCAATGCACCCGTGCTCTCGCCTTTGGGAGCACCGCTGCCCACACCCGAACCCACGCCCGATACCACCAATGCCACGGTGCTTGTATCGACCACTCTCAATGTACGCAGCGGGCCGGATACGAGTTTCGGATCGATCGGAACCCTGTACAACGGCAACCGCGTGGAAGTCACGGCAGAGCATGACACAAGCGGCGTGCTTTGGTATGAGATCGTCTTTGGCAGCGGCACAGGATTCGTCCACAGCGGCTTTGTCACGCGCGATCCTTAAGCGGTTTTTCGCCTAAAATATTTTTGGGGGTTCGTCAATGAAAAACAACAAAACATTCCGTATTGCGGTTTCGCTGATACTGGCAGCGGTTTTTTGTTTTGCTGTTGTGACGGCCTTCGCAGCCGCCGAAGATACTGTCGATATTCCTGATGCGGCTTTGCGGCAGGCGCTGCTTGATGCCGCAGATGCCAATTCTGACGGCAGCCTCAATGAAGGCGAGCTCGGTGCGCTCACAGGCGCTCTTGATCTTTCCGGCCGCAGTATCAGCGATCTGACAGGCTTAGAATACCTGACGGGCATTTTATCGCTGGATATCTCGGACAACACCGTGCGCAGCATCGCGCCGCTGACCGGCATTGCGCTTAACACACTGGATGTATCGCTCAACTATCTTGATATCACCGAGGGCAGCGATGACATGGCGGATATCGCGCTGTTGCAGGGCGCAGGCTGCTCCGTCACTTACTCTCCCCAGAAAGACATCCCCGTCAGCGGCATATCGCTGGCTGAAGATCTTGCGATGTGCCCGGGCGATGTGTTTGCACTCACTGCCACGGTTTCTCCGGGTGATGCGGCCGATAAGACCGTCCTGTGGTCCTCTTCCACACCGGCTGTCGCCACGGTGGATGCAGGCACGGTCACAGCGCATTCTGTCGGCACCGCCATCATCACCGCCATAACGCAAGACGGCGGCTATCAGGCTTCGTGTGTGGTCACCGTCAAGCCGGACAAGCTCTCCTCCGCCATTTATGATATCAACGGCGGATTGCTGAACGGCGTGATGAAGATCACGCTCAGGACCAACTTTTTAGATCTGATAGAAAACGACAACGCCGACCTGCTCATGCTGACCGCAGACGGCCAGCCCTATACGGGCGCTGTCGTGGGAACAGGCATGCAGGTACAGCTCGTGATCGGCGGACAGGTGCGCGACACGCTCACGGTCATCGTTGAAGGCGATACCAACGGCGACGGAGCCATATCCATCACCGACTACACGCAGATAAGGCTCGATATCCTCGGGCTCTCAAGGCTCAGTGGCGCTTTCCGCGAAGCGGCGGACGTCAACCGCGACGGCGTCGTTTCCATCACCGATTATACGCTGGTTCGGCTCGATATCCTTGCCATCAAACCCATCGGCGGCGCAATGCCCCATCTGCCCGGCAGCGGCAACGCGCGCATTGAGAGATTCATAGAAATCGCGCTCGCCCAGCAGGGCAAACCGTATGTCTGGGGCGCACGCGGGCCGGATTCGTTCGACTGCTCCGGTTTTGTGTACTACTGCCTCACTCAGGAAGGCTACAGCACCGCCCGCTCGACCGCCGATACATACAGCAAGAGGGAAGACTGGCTGCTTGTCGGCAAAGAAGAGCTCAGGCGCGGTGACCTGATGTTCTACTGGTCGCAGGATACGCCGGGGCGTATCGGCCATGTGGGCATCTATCTTGGCAACGGGTACCACATTCACGCCACCTCGGCAGGCGGCTGTGTGCTTATCGGCACGTTTACCGGCTACTACGATCAGCAG
>Ga0351880_1200_pt2 | contig 11761 bp, 13 predicted proteins | sample BONcelFGM3001E13_FD_206766 | JGI IMG/M metagenome (GOLD analysis project Ga0351880, IMG submission 206766) | Enriched cells from coal bed in the Powder River Basin, Montana, United States - BONCAT cells FGM rep3 HSBNCT.FGM.300.1.E13 ...
GAGGATGAAGACATAAGATCGTTAAGAGAGCTTATTGTGTATGGTGTCAAGGGCATGGCCGCCTACACGCACCATGCGCTCAATCTTGGGAAAGAGAACGCGGATATCTACGCCTTTATTTACGAGGCCTTGGCATCAACGCTCGATGACTCGCTATCCATAGATGACCTTGTCGCCTTGGTGATCAAGACCGGCCAATTCGGTGTCACGGCAATGGCTTTGCTCGATGAAGCCAATACTTCCAAGTACGGCAATCCGGAAATCACCAGCGTAAACATCGGTGTGAAGAACAATCCGGCCATTTTGGTTTCAGGTCATGATCTTAATGATTTGGAGCAGCTGCTCGAGCAGACTGACGGCACAGGCGTTGATGTGTATACCCACAGCGAAATGCTGCCTGCGCATTATTACCCCGCTTTTAAGAAGTATGCGCATTTTGCGGGCAACTACGGAAACGCGTGGTGGCAGCAGGCCTCAGAGTTCGCGAGTTTTCACGGCCCCATTCTCTTTACGACCAACTGCATCGTTCCGCCCAGAAGTGAAGAGATCCGGCAAAGGATTTTCACCACCGGGGCAGCCGGTTTCCCTGGGTGCACACACATTGTACCGGACGAAAACGGCAAAAAGGATTTCTCAAAGATCATTGAACTTGCTAAAACGCTGCCGGCGCCAGAGCAAATAGAAAGCGGAAGCATCGTCGGCGGTTTCGCGCACAACCAAGTGATGGCTTTAGCAGACAAGGTCGTGGACGCTGTCAAATCGGGCGCCATCAAGAAATTCTTCGTGATGGCCGGTTGTGACGGCAGAATGAAATCGCGGGAATACTATACCGAGTTTGCAGAAAAACTGCCGCGCGATACCGTCATACTGACTGCAGGCTGCGCCAAATACAGATACAACAAGCTTGATCTTGGGGATATCGGCGGTATCCCAAGGGTGCTTGATGCCGGGCAGTGCAACGACTCTTACTCGCTCGCTGTGGTCGCGCTCAAGCTCAAAGAAGTGTTCGGGCTTGACGATATCAACGATCTGCCCATCGTATACAACATCGCCTGGTATGAGCAAAAAGCCGTGATCGTGCTCTTGGCGCTGCTTTATCTCGGCGTCAAGAACATTCACCTTGGCCCCACGCTGCCGGCCTTTTTGTCCCCGAACGTTGCAAAAGTTTTAGTCGATAACTTCGGCATAGCGGGCACAGCGACAGCAGATGAAGATATCGCCACGTTTATGGCGGTATAACCCATCGCTTACCTTGCAGCCTCAACACAAAACCCGTCAGGGATTGTCTCCCGGCGGGTTTTGTGTTTTAAACAAGAACTACAGATAAACCACGAGTTCTTCAGTCTTTTTTCTGCTTCTTTTTGGCGCAGTATCTTGTTCATATCCCAGCGGTGTGAAGACCAAAGGCTCAAGGCCTTCCGGCAAACCCAGCAGTTTAATAGCGGCTGCCTCGTCGAATGCGCCTACCCAGCAGGTGCCCAGCCCCTCAGCCGTCGCCGCCAGTATGATGTGATCCATAATGATCGCGCCGTCAACGTCACTGTAGCTTTTGCCGTCTCGCCTGACCCAGCATTTATCTATTTGCATACAGACAAGCAGCACATACGGAGCGTCTGAAAACCAATCCTTCCTGTATATCCGCTGCAGCATGTCTTTTTTTCCTTTGGTCGGGATCACAAACACTTTGAAGGCCTGAAAGTTGACGGCCGTCGGCGCTTGCGCCACCACATCGAGTACCCTGTCTAGCTTTTCTTTCTCAACAGGCTTGTCTGAAAACGAACGCACGCTGTGCCTTTGCAAAATGGCTTGATACAGATCCATAAAACACATCCTCCTCTTTTCGTTGTCCGCGCTGTCAGAGCAGCCTGTAACGTTCAGGCCGAAAATCCATTTTTCCCTCTATGGCCTGCTCAAGCACCCCGCAGAGCCTTTTTTTATCCGCATTGAGCGTCCCTTTGAGCGGCAGATAATTTGAAGCGTGGTTGCAGCGAAACACGCTGCCTTCGCAATCCATGTTCTGCAGCATCACCAGCGTCTCACGCGCTATTTCCTGCTCCGAAGGGTATTCAAATATGCCCTCGCGGTACTCCTTGTACAGCTCTGTGTTTTTCTCGAGCATGAGCGTGAGCAGCCCGATATACTCGGGCTTGATTGCGGAAAGTGCGCGGCCGGTTCCAACTGCGTGGCTTTCCCATCCTTGTTTGCCTGCCAGCCCGAGCACCGCCGTCACCGAAAGCGCGATTCCTGCGTCCTTGACATTTTTGCAGGCCTTTATGATCTCGTCTGCACTGTGCCCTTTGTTGACTTTTTTCAGCAGCGTGTCGCAACCCGACTCAAGCCCGGTGTACACTATGCCAAGCCCCATCTGCTTGAGTTCTTTGAGCTCTCCGGTTGATTTTTGCATCATGCTGTATGGCGTTCCGTATATGCCAACACGCCGGCACTGCGGAATATGCTGCTTGATTGCTGCCAGTACTTTTTTAAGTTCGTCAGTTTTTATGATCAGCGCATCGCCGTCGGCAAGAAAAACGCGCTCGTGACCCTGCCCCGCACCCGCAATATCCTCGATAATATCCTTGGTGGCTCTTATGCGGAATCTTTTGTCTTTGTACATACTGCAAAAACTGCATTTGTTATGCGAACAACCGACGGTAGCCTGTACGATCAGGCTGTATGCTTCACTTGGCGGGCGGTAAATATTTCCTTCGTATCTCATGCTTTTCTCCGTGGCCATCTCTTTTTTTGTATTATAGCATCCTTGGCAGGGGCACGGCAAACCGCTTTCACATTGTTTGGCTCTCATTGGCTTTGACAAAGAAACTTCTGCACATTACAATATCGTTGATGGCATTTTTAAAAAACACCCTTGCAGGGTATCTTGCCCTACAGGGGAACTAAAATAAACAAATCACACAAAATGAAAGGGGAATGTTATGTCGTATCTTGATAAACTATTCGGGCTTGACGGCAAGGTGGCCGTGGTCACCGGCGGCGGAAGAGGGATAGGCCAAACAGTCGCGGTCGGTCTTGCAAAAGCCGGTGCACAGGTCGTTATTCTCTCACGTTCCGGTGCCGATGAAACGTTGCAGATGATCGCCAAGGAGGGCGGACGCGCTTATTATATCGCAACGGATGTGACCAAAGAAGAAAGCGTAGACGCAGCTTTTGCTGATATCATGAAGCGTTCGGGCTCTATTGATATTGTTTTCAACAACGCGGGGATCTGCATGCACCAAACCACACTGGAAGCCACTATTGCGGAGTTTCGCGAGGTGATCGACGTCAACCTCACAGGTGAGTTTATCGTCGCACGCGCAGCCGGAAAAATCATGATCGAAAACGGTATCCGCGGTAGCATCATCAACATGGCGTCCATGTCCGGCTCTATCGTGAATATTCCGCAGTGGCAATGCTCATACAACTCTTCAAAGGCTGCCATCATACATATGACGCGCTCTTTGGCGGCCGAATGGGCGCAGTTCGGCATACGCGTGAACAGCATAAGCCCGGGATACATCGCAACGCCTATGTCTGTTGACACGCCGCAGGAACTCAAAGATGCCTGGATGCCGCTCATTCCCATGCACAGGATGGGTGACCCCGAGGAACTGATCCCACCGATTTTGTACCTTGCAGCCGATGCGTCGGGCTACACTTCAGGCAGCGATATCGTCGTTGACGGCGCCTATACCTGCCTGTAACCGCAAAGCACGCTCTGAACACGATTAAGGCAATACATATAAAAAAGGCAGGTTCACTTTTGCGCAACCTGCCTTTTTTGTATTCATCTTCTTAACTGCATCTCCTAGCGCTGCGGTTTTGAGCTGAAACGTTTTTTGTTTCCAAGATGATCCTGCACGATGCGCAAGGCTTCTCCGAACCGCTGAAAGTGAACCACTTCCCTTTCTCTTAAAAACCGGAGCGGTGCGATCACATCCGGATCATCGGCCAATTGCAGCAGATAATCATAAGTAGAACGCGCTTTTTGCTCTGCTGCCATGTCCTCATACAGATCTGTGATGGGGTCGCCTTTCGACTGAATATACGCAGCTGTAAAGGGCGCTCCGGCCGCACTTTGCGGGTAGATCCCCCTGTCATGATCCACATAATACGGCGCAAGGCCTGCTTTTTCAATTTCCTCCATGCTCGCACTGTCAGTCAGCTGTTTGACCATCGTGCCCACCATTTCAAGATGTGCCAGTTCTTCGGTTCCTATATCGTTGAGTGTAGCTTTAGCCTGAGGCGTGACCATAGCAAAACGCTGGCTTAAATACCGGATCGAGGCTGCGAGCTCGCCGTCCGGCCCCCCGTATTGCGAAATAATGACTTTTGCCATGCGCGGATCCGGCTTTGTGATCTTGACGGGGTATTCGAGCTTTTTATCATATATCCACATTACCTATCATCTCCCGTCAGCTTAAAATTGAATTGATATTGCCACGGCCACGGATCATTGGCCCATTGCCATGGGTGTCTGCTTTGCGACCGGAAAGAATACATCGGCCCGTTGAGTTTTTCATACTCATGCCGTAAGACACCCGCTTCTTCTGCAGCTGCGTTGTATTTCTCCAGCGCCTTTAGGTCGTTCGGGTGTGTATCCAAATAGAGCTGCAGGTCAAGCGTGTAAAAATCAAGCGCTGTAAGCTCTTTTAGCATTTCTTCTCTGTTCATCTTGCCATCTCCCTGCCTAAGCCATAAAGGTTTGTCAGCTCCGCAAATACAGTTCCGCATTTTAGTGCCTTCATCGGCAATTGTAAAGTGCACAGATTCTGCCATGGCACATATGCGTGCGCAATCATGACATCTTGTATCACCTGTTCCCACGGCACACACGGCTTGCCGAGCGTGGCCATATCGGGATAGTCTTCCTGTCTCATTGTGATTCTCCTTATATCACCCTGCACGCGGGCGTTATATTTTTATCATATGAATGCACGCGCATAGTGTGCCTTTCGGACAGGCTGCATGACTATCTTTAATGCCGGTGTTATTATAAAAAACGTTATAATACGCCTATTTTATCAAGTCTGCCCGATAATTATAGATTATATACATCAGCAGTTGTTTTTTTTTGGAATCGCGCTATAATCAAGCTATCAAGGCAGAGGAGGCTGTTTATGAGGACGGTCATTTTGTACGATTCGGTGTTTGGCAACACTGAGAAGCTGGCTGTACATATGGCCGATACCCTCGGTGCCACGCTTCGCCGTGTTGCGGATTTGTCAGACGTAATAGACTTTGATGTTATGATTGTCGGCTCCCCCACACGCGCATTTCGTCCGACGCCCGCCATCACAGCATGGCTTAAAAAACTGCCCGCCGGCGCTCTTGCAGGCGTGCGCGCAGCAGCTTTTGACACACGCATCGACTTAAGCGAAACAGACAATGCACTGCTGAAAAAATTTGTATAAACAAAAAAACGAACTTAAGAGTTTCTACCGTTCCTGTCATCAAGCCATTTCGTGATGACTGCTCGCAGATCCATGGCGCATCTTAAATGGAGGAAAAAATGAAAAAGATCATAGGATTATTAATGTGTATGATGGCTCTTGCGATGGGGGCGTGTACGCGCGTTCCGGCTGATGATATTGCCCCGCCGCCCGCCGAGACAGCCAGCGCAGAGCCGACGGCGCTTGAGACCGAAGAGCCGCCCTCCCTGCCGAGCGCAGAACCGAGCCTTGAGCCGGAAGAAACGCCCGAAACAACGGAAGAACCCTCGCCGTCACCGAGCGCCACGTCATCTGGCCCGCGCATGTATTCAAGCTATGCCCATCTGGTGTCTTACGACCCTGCGCGCGGCTTTGCCGATTTTGATTATTTCGACTTGCTCCAGGGAGAGAAAGCGGTGGCTTACCTGGTTGAAACAGAGGGCTATACACTGGCCGAAGCGCAGGCACGAGTCAGCGAGTTTGCCGATTCTGAATTTATTGAGAAGAACACCAGCCCTCAACTGCGTACGATCGATCTGCGCGATGTGCAGATTAAGCTGCTTTACCGTCCTGACGGCACAATGGTCACGGGAGCCGAACCTATAAACGCAACGCTTGCCGATTTTTACGCAGTCTACCATATTGACAGGCGCTATATCGTTGACTACCACTTTTACTATATCACAGTGAGCGGCGGCGAGGTTGTCCGTGTCGCACAGGTCTACTGGCCGTAATCACAGCATATCAGTCCAGCATGCCCTGTTTTTGTTGTATTGATTTGTTGCTCTTGTTTGTCAGGCTCTTTCCGCATTGGTCTTGGCGCTGAGGCTTTCGATTTCCAAACGAAGGACTGCCACGCCATTCAGACACCCGCCAATAGCCTCTTCATTGTTTGCCCATCCTGCGATAAGATGCTTACACAGCTGCACGAGCCGCTTTTTCATCTCTTTTTCATCCGTCAACAACCGGGCTGTACCGAACACCATCGTGCTTTCGTAATACGTGGTCATCCGCTCGGCAGCAATGTGCGCTTTGCCCGTCACCACAAACACAACACGCGGGTTTTCCCGGATCATATCAAGTTTTCTGCCCTCCGTCGCGCAATGGAAAAAGAGCGCGTTTTCTTCGGGTACATAGCAGTAATTGAGCGGCACACCGTAAGGGTCCCCGCCCGCCGCCATACACAACACGCCATAAGTACCTTTAGAAAGTATCTGACGCGCCGTACTCTCCGCAGCTTGCCGCTCGTGTCTGCGCATTGCGTATCTCCTTTTTAATATTATATGGTTGCAATAATCGGCGGCAGTCCGCCAAAAAGAGCTATTCCGAGACCTCTGTATTGGCGGATGCGAGCGCATTGTATATCCGCAAAAAACGCTCTTTGACCAATTTTATATCCTCATATGCAAAGCTATGCTGCAATACGAGCTTTGGCATCTGATCAAAAAGCGCAAACCCCGCAAGCGCCAAAAACTCATGATAAAGCAGCGCATCGTCGATCTTAACGAGCTGCGCTAGCTCTTCGCTGGTGAGCACGCCCAGTCCGCACGCTAAAAAAACCGTATCGCTGACTCTTTGCTCTATCTGCGCATAGCCCGAGAGCCGGTATTTGACCGGGCGCGGGATGTCCGCAATATAGCATTCGGACGCATCATGCAGCAAACAGGCCAGCTGCACACGGCGGCTGCAGCCTTTGGCAGCAGCTTCGCGCGTGCAGTCTATGGCGTGCTGCGCGACTGAATAGAAGTGTTTTATGTGTCCGTTGGCTCTCACGGTCATCGAAAGCGAATGGGCGATGTCCTCGACATTGATGTCCTCAGGGCTGATTTTGAAAGGGTCAAACATACGCTTTGTGAATGTACGTATACAGTCATCGTGTTTCACGAACGCCTCCGTTCTCAAGCACGTCTTCGCGCTTTTTGCGCAGCATATCGCCCGCATGCAGCCCATGGGCACCCCGCACAAAGACCTCTTCCTTGGGATGCGGCGCGCTATCTCGCAGCTCGCCCTCAACGGAACGTATGGCTTCGACGGTAAACGTACGCGTCCCCCCGGGCGACAGCACTTCAAGTACATCGTTTTGGCTAAATTTCCCGCGCTGCTGTATAAGCGCCCAGCCGTTTTGATCTTCCGGCGCAAGAACAACGCCCACAAAATCATGCGTGCGTTCCGCACGGCCCCGCACGGTATCCTGCCCCGCTTCCCTTGGATTGCCGAAGTAAAAACCGGTGGTGTAAGCGCGGCTGCCGGCCTTGGCTATCTCGTCAAGCAGACTTAAGTCAAAAGGCCTGCCTGCCTCTAAGTCTTTGAGCGCCTGCCTGTACGCATGCGTGATGCACGCCACATAATAGGCCGATTTCATGCGTCCTTCAATTTTCAGCGACGTGATGCCGGCCTTTATCATATCGTCCAAATACGCGATCATGCACAAATCTTTGGAATTGAACACATAGGTGCCGCGATCGTCCGCATAGGCCGGAAAATACTCGTCATCGTATCCTTTTTCATAAAGATGGTACTCCCAGCGGCAGGGTTGGGCGCAAGCGCCGCTGTTGCCGCTGCGCCCGGTAAAAACGCTGCTCAGCAGGCACCTCCCTGAATACGCGATGCACATCGCGCCATGCACAAACGCTTCGAGCTCAAGCTCTGCCGGGGTTTGCGCACGAATGCCGGCGATCTCCTCGAGCGAAAGCTCACGCGCCAGTATCACGCGGCTCGCGCCATGGTCATGCCAAAAACGCGCGCTCTGTGCATTGCTCGTGCTGGCCTGTGTGCTGATATGCACCGCAACCTTGGGCGCAGCCTGTCTGACGGCGCGCAGCACACCCGGGTCTGTCACAATAAACGCATCCACGTCCGCATCGGAAAGCATGGCTATATAATCATCCAAGCCGTCAAAATCACGCGGATGGAAAACCGCATTGAGTGTTATATAGATCTTTTTGCCGCGGCTGTGCAAAAACACCGCCGCTTTTTTGATCTCTTCCGGCGAAAAGTTGTCCGCAAAAGCGCGCAGGCCGTACGTTTTACCGGCTGCATATACGGCGTCTGCGCCAAAATCCGCAGCCGCACGCAGGCTCTCGGCGCTGCCTGCCGGTGAAAGAAGTTCAATCCTGCCCATAGCTACCAAAGATGCGAATACGCAGCGACATTCTTTTCATGCTCTTTGAGCGTTTTTGCATACGCAAGCTCACCCGTTTCGGGGTCTTTGTTGCAGAAATACAAATACTTTTCACTCAAAAACTCTTCATCGGGATAAAGCGCCGCTTCTATCGCCTTCTGCCCCGGGTTTGCCACCGGCCCCACAGGAAGGCCCACCACGATATAGGTGTTATAAGGCGATGCGATCGCCATCTCCTCAGCAGTATAGACCAGCTTTTTGACTCCGGTGATATACCGCAGCGTCGCGCAGGAGCCAAATGTCATGTTTTCGTTTATTCGGTTATAAAACACGGAAGACACCTTTTTAAAATCTTTGGGCAGCGCTTCCCATTCGATGATTGAAGCCAGTGTCATGATTTCGTCAACGCTCATCCCAAGTTCTTCCGCCCTGTCCTCATATTGCAGCGTAAAAATATTGTCGAATCGGTTGAGTAGTCTTTTGATAACATCAATCGGCTCCGCATCCATATAGAATTCATATGTATCGGGGAAAAGATAACCCTCCAGCAGAAATTTTCGGCCGTCAAGCCTGTCTGACTGCGCAAGCGCTGTGATAAAATCATAATCCGCAAAGGCCTTTGGATCGTTGCAGAGCCGCAGAAACTCCTCGTGTTTTTGAGAATCAAACATTTCAGTGCTCACAAGTTTTGCAGCCATATCTTCAATGGTCGAACCTTCAGTGAACGTTATTTTCACGGTCTTGCGGCCGCCGTCTCCGGCAGCGAGGATCTCTATGATCTCATCCATGTTCATGCTCGGCGAAAGATCATACCGCCCTGCCTGCAGCTTTGCCGCCATGTCGTTGAGATCCACATACATCTGAAAGACGAATTTGTTGCGGATGATGCCTTCTTCAAAAAGCAGCGTGGCGATCCTTGACAATGATGAGCCTGGCCTGACCTCAATGCGTTTAGCAGGCGCGGGCTGCATCGAAACCGGGGTGAAATAACTTTGCTCGATATGGTTGTAAACAGCGGTCCCGATAAACACCACAATGGCCACGCTGATAAGCAGGATGAGAAGCGGGCGTGCAAACCGCCATGCCATCAGACCTTTAGGCACCTCTTTGAGTGACCCGCGCTCTTCACACTTCTCAAGCGGCTCTTTACTTCCGCCTTCAAGCACAAACGACCTCGTGTGCTCGTTTTCATTGGCGGCAGACTGCTTCTTCTGAGCTTTGGAATCCAAATCATCTATCCATTTGTTTTTATCTTTGTTCATATCAATTCCTGTGTCCATTAAGTGATCAAGTCAAGCCCGAAATCGCACGCCTCTCCGAGTATTTTGTAGACGTCACTCATCAGCGTCTGAAAACGGTACTCCGCAGCAAAATAAGCCGTTACATCATGATTGAAAGCAAGCAGTTCACCAAGTTTTTTCAGCTTCTCCATGGTCTGCTCACCAACCTCACTGCCCGCGATATAGGCGGCTTGCGCTTCCAACTGCAGTTTTTTGTAATCGCCCAGCAGCGCCTTTGTTTTCTCGTCGGCGGTGACTGTCTCCTTGAGCCTTGCGTATTCTATAAATTCGGGGCATTTTTTCAGTTCGTTCGCAAGATCATGCGCCTTGTCGTATACCAGCACTTAAAAACCACTCCTTTTATTGCGAATCAAATATCTATGATGACGGGCAGTATCATCGGGTTGCGCTTCGTGCTGTCATAAAGGAAACTGCGCAGCGCCTTTTTGATACGTCCTTTTATCGTCGTCCACTCGGTAATGGCATTGCGCTCACAGTCTGCCACCACGTCCACAACTATCTTGCGTGCGTTCTCCAATAAATCCGCGGATTCACGCATATACACAAAGCCGCGCGAGATGATCTCCGGGCCTGATATGAGTTCACCCGTTTCGGCAGAAATGGTGACCACAACGATGAAAAGGCCGTCCTGCGACAAAAGCTTCCTGTCACGCAGCACAACGGTTCCTACATCGCCGACACCCAACCCGTCTATGATCACGCTGCCGGATGGCACCGTCTCTTCCATGCGGGAGAATTTATTGCCGATTTCTATCACTTTTCCGATCTCCGGAATGAATATGCGGCTGTTCTTGATGCCAAGGCTTTCAGCCAGCGCTGCGTGCCGGTAAAGATGGCGGTATTCGCCGTGTACCGGCACAAAATACTTCGGCCTGACCAGTGAGATAAGAAGCTTGAGTTCCTCTTCGCACGCATGCCCGGAAACATGGACATCCGCCACGCCTTCATTGATCACATTGGCACCCTTGCGGTAAAGCATGTTGATAACGTCAGAAACATATCTCTCATTGCCGGGAATGGGCGTTGAAGAAATAATCACCGTATCACCGGGGACCATGGTAAGCTTTTTGTGCTCACCGGCAGCCATACGCACAAGGCCGGACATCGCTTCGCCCTGACTGCCCGTTGTCAGTATGGCTATCTTTGAGCTTTTCATTCTTTCCAGATCTTCCGGCTCAACGAGCATATCCTCGTCAAGCTCCAGATACCCAAGCTGTTTTGCCACTTTGGCGATCTTGAGCATGCTGCGCCCGGTTAAGCAGACTTTGCGCCCGTAGCGTTTTGACGCGCTGATGACCTGCTGAAGGCGATGGATATTGGACGCAAAGGTGGCAACGATGATGCGTCCCTTGGCTTTCTCAAAATAACTCTCAAAAGTATCTCCGACCTTGCTTTCCGACATCGTATAGCCCGGGCTCTCTGCATTGGTGCTGTCAGACAGCATCACAAGAACGCCTTTGCTGCCCAGCTGTGCAAACTTCGCAAGATCCATAACCTTTCCGTCAACGGGCGTATAGTCCACTTTGAAATCTCCCGTGTGCACGATCGTCCCCGCGGGCGTATGGATGGCAAACCCCAAAGCCGCGTCAATACTGTGCGTGACCTTGATGGCTTCTATTTTGAACACACCGGCTTCAAAGCTATCGTTCGGCTTGATCACGTTTAACTCCAAACCGTTTATTTTGCGTTCGGCAAGTTTCGTCTCAATAAGCGCGAGCGTCAGATCCGTTCCGTATACCGGTGCTTCCATTTCAGGAAGCAGGTAAGGCGTGCCTCCGATATGGTCTTCGTGGCCGTGCGTGATAAGCACAGCCTTGATTTTCTCTTTGTTCTTTTTTAAATATGTGATGTCGGGTATAACATAATCAACACCGAGCATATCTTCTCTCGGAAAGCAAAAACCGCAGTCG
>Ga0351880_1018_pt2 | contig 11655 bp, 11 predicted proteins | sample BONcelFGM3001E13_FD_206766 | JGI IMG/M metagenome (GOLD analysis project Ga0351880, IMG submission 206766) | Enriched cells from coal bed in the Powder River Basin, Montana, United States - BONCAT cells FGM rep3 HSBNCT.FGM.300.1.E13 ...
CCAGTTCCTTCAGATTTTCAAGTTTTTTCTTTGCCAGGAAACTGTTGATGTCTCCCAGATGCTCTTTTATCTGTTTGTTGCCGAATTCGAATACCTTATTAACCAGTCCGTTAAGGAAATCGCGGTCGTGGGAAACCAATATCAGTGTGCCGTCATAATCCTGTAAAGCACTTTTCAGGATATCTTTGGTTTTGATATCGAGATGATTGGTTGGCTCATCGAGAATCAGCAGATTCACCGGTTCAAGCAGCAGTTTGATCATGGCAAGGCGTGTACGTTCGCCGCCCGATAGCACTTTTACCTTTTTATCCCAACTATCGCCACCAAACATAAATGCGCCGAGAATATCCCTGATTTTTGTCCGGATATCGCCTTTGGCAACATCGTCAATGGTTTGGAATACTGTAATTTCTTCGTCGAGCAGCGATGCTTCGTTCTGAGCAAAATAGCCGATCAGGGTGTTGTGCCCGATGCTGAGTTTGCCGTTGTAATCGGTTTCGCCCATGATGCACTTTACAAGTGTTGACTTTCCTTCTCCGTTTTTCCCGACAAAGGCAACCCTTTCACCACGGGTTATGTTGAATGAAGCACCTGAAAATACAGTGTGATCGCCGTAGCGTTTCGCCAGATCTTCAAGAATTACCGGATAGCTTCCCGAGCGGGGAGAAGGAGGGAACTTTAAACGCAGCGAAGAGTTGTCTTCCTCGTCCACTTCAATAATATCAAGCTTCTCGAGCATCTTTACCCGGGATTGCACCTGATTGGTCTTTGAAAATGTTCCCCTGAACCGGTCGATAAAGTCCTGATTGTCAGAAATAAATTTCTGCTGTTCGTCGAACTGTTTTTGCTGTTGTTCGCGTCTTTCGAGGCGCAATTGCAGGTAGGATGAGTAATTGACTTTATAATCGTAAATCCGTCCCATGGTTACTTCTATGGTTCGGGTGGTGATGTTGTCAACAAATGCCTTGTCGTGCGAAATCACAATTACAGCTTTTGCACTGTTGATAAGGAAATCTTCGAACCATTGTATTGATTCGATGTCCATATGATTGGTGGGCTCGTCAAGCAGGATAAGGTCCGGTTTCAGAAGCAGGATTTTGGCCAGCTCAATGCGCATGCGCCAGCCTCCGCTGAATTCGCCGGTCGGGCGCGTAAAATCGCTTCTGAGAAAACCCAGTCCGATAAGGATTTTCTCGACTTCAGCATCGTAATTTATATCTTCAATTGAGTAGAATTTTTCGCTGAGCGTTGAAACTTTTTCAATCAGATCATAATACTCAGGTGATTCGTAGTCGGAACGTGAATTAAGCTGCAGGTTAAGGTCTTCAATTTCTCGCTCCATGCTGTGCACATGTGCAAAAGCCTGCGCTGCTTCTTCAAAAACTGTGCGGTTGTCCTCGGTTAGTAAATGCTGAGGCAGATAGGCAATCACCGCGTCTTGTGGAGCTGAAATCTTACCACGCGAAGGGGTTTTTGCTCCGGCAATAATTTTAAGCAGGGTTGATTTGCCCGCTCCGTTTTTGCCCATTAAAGCAATGCGGTCCTTCTCATTGATAGCAAACGAAATATCTTTAAAAAGCGTTGTTCCACCAAATTCTACTGTTAATCCATCAACTGATATCATCCCTAAATTTTAAAACAGGGCGCAAAGATACCCTATTTTGGAATTGGTCTGTAAAATGAAAATTACTGTTGATCTGATATGACTGATCAAGGCAAAAAAAAATGACCGTTTCAGATTATAGTGAAACGGTCATTTTTTCGATAATTCAGATTAGAATCTATAACCAAGTGAAAATCCAAATCCTGTATTCTTTATTGAGGACTCATCGGTACTCAGAGCTTTATACTCGGGATTAATTTTCAACATTCCAAGCTGGGCATTCATTTGGGCAAACAACCCAGAAGAGAGTTCATATCCAAAAAGAATATTTCCACCAACATCAAGCGGTTTCATGTAATAATTACTTGCAGGGTCTGTAGTTTCAACAACGCTTTGAAATACAATATCTGATTCAAGCGCAACAGGGCCTCCTTCCTGAGTTACTTTTCCGCCTATGGCATAACCCAGGTATGGACCAAATCCCAGTATAATAAAACCATTGCCCAGGGCACCTTTATAAAGGAAGTTCAGTGGCAATTCAATGTAAGATAGTTTTGTTTTGCCTGTAATAACGCCTTCTTTGTCCTGAGCGCCTTTTGTTGAGAAAAGCAATCCTGGTTGGAAATAGAATTCAGGAACTATAGGAATCTGAGCATTCACTCCGGCATGGAAGCCTGTCAGCAGATCGTTTTCAAGTTTGTCTCCGCTGAAGTCAGTGCCATTAAGATTCTGGAAGTTCACGCCTCCAAGCGCTCCAAAGGTCACACCTGTGCCACCTTGTTGTGAAAACGCTGCAAAAGTAAGCAGCATTATGAATGTAAGTGTTGAAATTATTTTAGTTTTCATTTTTTTCATTTTTAGTGTTATGGTTTATTTATTTGCTTCTTTTTCTGCGTCGGCAATCATCTTTTCATTTGCTGTGATTACAAATTCAACCCTGCGGTTCTGAGCACGACCTTCTTCGGTATCGTTGGTGTATTTTGGGAGTGATTCACCAAATCCTTTTATCAGCAATCGCTTACTGGCTATCCCCTTTTCGGTAAGATAATATGACACAGCATAAGCCCGCCTTTCAGATAAAGACTGGTTGTAGGCGTCACTTCCTTTGCTATCCGTGTGCCCTTGAATCTCAATATCCGTATCGGGATATGAATTCAATACTTTTACAAGCTTATCCAGGTTTGATTTGGCATCAACTGAAAGATCTGATTTGTCGAATCCGAACAAAACACTGGAGCTGAATTCAACAACAATGCCTTCTTCAACACGAATGACTTTGGCATCAGGAACCGTCTTCTTGATTTCTTCTGCCTGTTTGTCCATTTGGTTGCCAATGATGGCTCCCGTGGCTCCGCCGACAGCTGCACCAATTACTGCTCCCAGAGCCGTATTGCCTGTAGCTTTGCCAATTACAGCGCCCATGGCACCTCCTGTAGCTGTTCCAACTGCTGCGCCCTTCTGGGTTTTGTTCCATGTTGAGCAACCCGATACCATCAGGGCAGCAAGGAGAAGAATAATGAATTTGTTACCATGTTTTTTCATGATCAATGATTTTAGGTGATTTTTAAGCATTAGTAAATAAACTTCCAAAGCTTCAACAAGCTGATTGTAAAGTTAATAAAAAATTTTGTTCAATGCAAATTGTCCTTTGGAGTGTCGATGATTTCTTCGTCTTTTTTAAACGGCAATCCAAATATTGCCTGAAAAAATCTTCCGCGATTCCGATTAATCAATTACTATGCCAACAAAAAATTACTTTTCATTTAGAAATTCTAACAGAATGTTTAACTTCGTATTTCATATCATCAGGCGAAAATCTTTTACCCATAAAAATTTGATTGGCTGATGGTTTGATGGTGTGTGGTCCATGATTGCAATTTCAGTGTAAATTTCCTTTCAGGATTTAAAAGTGCAATTTCAAATTCAAGGGTCCTGAAACTGGGAATTCACTTATTCGAAATATTAATTTCAAGATCTATGTATAACAAGCTCATTGCCAACATTAAACCTTTGGGTTTTACATGGGAAACCCGAGATCCATTTCTGTTTTGCGTCCATCATCTCGACAATTATCCAGCAGGAAATGATCAACTCGGGCCTCTGGCATCACTGGCCGGACGAAATCTGGGGCAGGATTTCACCACAAAAGATGGCTGGCGTATGTATCATGGTGAAAAGATTCCAGGTTTTCCTGCACATCCGCACCGTGGTTTTGAAACTGTAACTGTAGTCCTGAATGGATTTGTCGATCACTCTGATTCTCACGGTGCCGCCGGAAGATATGGTGGTGGCGATGTGCAATGGATGACTGCCGGATCGGGTTTACAACATGCTGAAATGTTTCCGCTTCTGAATCAGGATAAACCCAATACCCTGGAGTTGTTTCAGATCTGGTTAAATCTTCCCAAAATCAGCAAGTTTGTAAAGCCTCATTTCAAGATGCTTTGGGCAGAAGAAATTCCTGTTTATTCTGAAAAAGATGATAAGGGAAAATCAACGGAAATTAAATTGATTGCGGGCAATATCGGCAATATTACTGCACCGGCACCAGCCCCTGATTCATGGGCGGCCAATCCTTCAAATGAAGTGGGTATATGGTTGATAAAAATGGAAGCCGGGGCTCAATGGATTGTACCTCAGGCTTCTGCAGAGGTCAATAGATCTCTTTATTTTTATAGAGGTTCTCAAATTACTGTTGCAGGTATTCCTGTCGGCCCATATCATTCGCTTGACCTTTTGGCTGATGGCTCGGTGATTATTGAAAATGGCGACTCCGAGGCATACTTGTTATTGTTGCAGGCAATGCCCATCAATGAGCCGGTCCTGCAGCATGGCCCTTTCGTAATGAACACCGCCGCCGAAATTCATCAGGCAATTTCAGATTACAGGCAGACACAGTTTGGTGGTTGGCCATGGACCCGTTATGATAATGTTCATCCCCGCGAAAAAGGAAGATTTGCAAAATATGCCGATGGTAATATAGAGACCAGATAAGAGAAACCGGTTTTGTTGACTTTCAGCTTAATTGAAGGTTTTGGTAATGCCTTGCCTTTTAATCTGACTTGAATTAACTTTGTAGTGATGTAATTTTCAGGAATTACAATCAATTGAGCGCTTTAATTTTGAGTTCAGCCAACATTGTTTCAAATAGGAAATCATGAGAACCCCATTTGTACTTCCGTCAATCCTTCTTGCGTTTTTATTGATTGCAAAGTCACCCCCGGTTTTATCACAAATTATAGCTGACCACATTGTTGTGGATAAGTATGATAACATTCCTCAGGTCTGGATTGATGAGGTAAAAAAAATGTGGGTAATTGTTGCGGGAGAATCCCATTCAAAGGGTTTTCGCATCGGTTGTCAATTGCTTGAAAACCTTGATCCCCGTTTTCAGGTAAATATCCGTGAATCAGGAACTCCCGAAGGTTATACCGATCAGTACATGCGTTTAAGCCGGGCCACCTGGGGCGATTATAATTCAGCAAGTGGCTGGATTTATAGCTATGGAGAAGAAGACTGGTTTACCAATGCCACGGCAATTGCCCGCACGAAAGCGCACCTTACTTACTGCAATACCAACAATCTTCAGATTGCTGCCATGGGTTTCGGATGGTGCTGGGATATGACTGCCGACAACTGGCCCGGCGGCACTCCCGATCCGGTTCATCAGGTGCGTTGGGCGGGCCGTTCATACAATGGTCCCGAAGGAAGTCTGCGATGGGGTCTCAACGCTGAAGATCAGGCACTGACCAACAATTCCGTTTGTATGGATACCTACCTGAATGCGACTCAGGAATACATGAATTATTGTCAGCAAAATGCGTATCCCACCAAAATGTTTTTCACCACCGGCCCGGTTGACGGCAACAGCAACCGTAGCGAGAACGGATACCAACGCAGCATCAAACATCAGTATATCAAGGACTTTGTGCTTGCATCTTCCGACAGGATTCTTTTTGATTATTCCGATATTCTTTGCCATAGCGATGCAGGTGACGAGCAAACCCTGACATGGACAGATTTTGGTGGTACACTCCGATCCTTCCCGTATATCCACGACGACAATATGCTAGATCTGGATGGCTCTTATTCAGAGGATGGTGACCACATCGGGCAACGAGGTGCGCTGCGTTTGGCGAAAGCCATGTGGTGGATGCTTGCACGCATGGCTGGCTGGGATGGGCAAACAGTTGGAGTGTCGCAAATACCTGCACAACCCCGGATGGCTTATCCGAATCCTGCCGGAGATTATATCAGGATTCCTTTGTCAGCGAATGCTCCCATTTTGCGTGTAACCATATCCGATATTACCGGAAAGCAGTTTTTAGAGTTTTTTTCTCCTGAAAATGAGTTGATTGTTGATCTGTCGGGTTTTAACCCAGGGGTTTATCTGATTGGCTGTCACAACGGTAATGGATCAGAATATCAGAGATTTATGAAGCGTTGAAATGGTATTCTGAACAAATTAAACACGGCCACATGAAATTTATCCTGATTATTTTCTTCCTGATGGCTTTTCTGGTTTCGTGCAAAACGGTTAAACATCAGCGGCCGGATCATTTATCAGGACAGTATGAATCAGTATTCCCTGATGATCGCGCAAGGCAGCAGTTCAATGAAATGAGCGGATCGGTGATCAGGCTTACTTCCTATGTAAATTATCAACTCAGTATTTTTGAAAACGGAAGTCAGGTAACACTTGATATTGCTGAGGATACTTCTGTTCTTGCGAAAATACGTGCAAGGGTTAATCGCAACGAGTCTTTCAATGGAACAGCATTTATTATCGCACAGGATGACAGTTCACTATTTCTGGTGACCTGTGCACATACGGTGACTTTCCCTGATACAATAATATCGTGGGACAACAAGGCTGATAATAATGGCAATAGATTTTTACTTTCTATAGCCCGAAAATCCTCATCGCTGGTTCAGGCATCATTTCCCGAAAGGGCAATAAGGATGAAAATATTGTGCATCGATGAAAGTTCTGACCTGGCATTGCTGCAGACCGAAGAAATAACGGGTAATGTCAATCCGCTTTCTGCAGCTCAAAAATTATGCACCACTTTGCAATGGGGCGATAGACTCTGGATTGCAGGTTTTCCCACCGGTCGTTTTATGCTGACCACTGGTTTGGCAGGGAAACCCGGCAGTGATGGAATATTTGCCACTGATGCTCCTTTAAGTGAAGGTTACAGTGGATCGCCGGTTATGGTTTACGATATTGAAGCGAAGAGTTTCGGGCTGGCCGGTGTTGCACGTTCAGTGCCGGCGAAAGCTTTGTATGTGCTTAAGCCTGAGTTTGAAATTCATGAAGCGCAGTATAATCCTACTATTCCATACACAGGGCCTGTTTATGCAGCAACGGATTACAAAAGTGTAGCAGGGGTGTCGCTTATTGTCACTTCCGAAAGGGTAATATCTCTGATGCAGGAAGCTGGCTTTGCGCTAAAAAATAATATGTGGATGAGGGTTGCGGCCGTGAAATAATGCCGTTAAATATAAATAAGCGTATTTTAAAGCCTGATCTCCTTTGCCGGATCCCAGAACATCTGACTGAAATTCAGAATTTTGTCATTTTCAATATCAGCACCTTCATTCATAAGCAGTTGTGCCATCAGATCATGATCGCCAAAATGAAATTTCCCGGTGAGCATTCCATTGCGGTTTACCACGCGGTGAGCCGGAATCTGCGTAACATTTGAGTGTGAAGCATTCATAGCCCAGCCTACCATACGCGATGAACCTTTGCTTCCGAGGTAGGACGCTATGGCTCCGTAAGAGGTGACCCGCCCTTTGGGAATCAGTTTCACCACTTCATAAACCTGTTCAAAAAAGGATGGTGTTTTGGCCTGCTCAGATTTTGTCGTCATTGGTTTTTAGCCTGAACCTCAGATATTTGATAGGAACTCCCTGTGCCAGAAATATCTTTTCGTAGTGCGTTTGGGTAAGCATTACATCTTCGTTGAGGTTGCTGTTGTAAAGGTCGAAAGTATGCATCAGCAGTGTGTGTCCCTCTGCAGCAATGGTAGAGAGAGTGAATTCGAAAAATTCGAGATTATCGGTTTTCAGATGTATAATGCTTCCTGGTTTCAGCAACTTGTCATATCGGTTGAGAAACATTGGCGAGGTAAGTCTTTTTCTTGCTTTTGTGGGCTGAGGATCGGGAAAAGTGATCCAGATGCCCGAAATTTCCCGGGGAGAGAATGCATTAAGAATGGAGTCGATTCTCATCCTGAGGAAAGCAACATTGTTGTGCCCTTTTTCGAGGGATGTTTTCGCGCCTCTCCATATTCTGGCACCTTTTATATCAACACCAATATAATTGTTACCGGGATATTGTCCCGAGAGTGCAACTGTATATTCACCTTTGCCACAGCCCAGTTCAAGAATGATGGGATTGTTATTTCCGAAAAATTCCTCCCATCGTCCTTTCAGTTTGAATCCGGATTGCAATTCATCGAATCCGGGCTGAAAAAGATGTGGGAAAGTCTCATTTTCAGCAAAACGCGCTAACTTATTTTTTGTCAAAGCTGATCAATAATCTGGTGAGTAACTATGATGGATTACTGCTGCAAAATTATGAAAATGTGGATTTTATTTCCTGCAAAGGCAAAGTTTACCTTAAAGTCAATAACCATGCACCCGGGAAATCGCCTTTACGCATTTCTTCGGTTTTCTGAAGTGCAATTTCCATTTCTGAAAATCCTTCAATGCTCACCCTGAATAGTCCGTTTCGGTTCTGTCCGGCTATGGATGCATCGTAGCCTTTTGCTTTAAGGGATTCAACAAGTTTGTCGGCATTTTCCTTTACTCCGAAAGCTCCGGCAATAATAAAGTAGTTGTTTTCAACCTTTACGGCTTCTGGAGTGGCTATGACTTCAGCTTCTTTGACGGTCTCAGGAACAATAACTTCTGCATTATTTTCAGCAGCAGGAATATTAACCGCAAACGGAGTAGCAGTTTTTGTTGAGGACGATTCAGCCGGCGCAGGAATTACCGAAGCAACATTGTGATATAGGTTGGTTACTTTGTTGGTATTGAACGCGCTCCAGAACGAAAGTGCTGCCAGTGGCAGTAAAACAACTGCCCATTTAAGCGACGAAGGTAATTTTCTTGCCGATGAAACGGCATTGGTGCGAATCCGCTTTTCGCTTGATTTTTGCAGCGTTCCAAGCTTCTGAATAGGCAATGAAGAAAATGAGGTAAGACCAAAAGCATCATCCAGCAAATTGATATTGCTTTCAGGAATAAATTGCAGATTATTTTCTTTGTCGCTGAAAATAAGCCCGATACCCTGAATTATGACTTTTTCGCTTTTATTGAGGATGTTAACCCATTCAACCGATAGTTTTTCGATAGCAGCAACAGCTTCAGCATAGGTGATATCAAGTGACCTCACAAGATGATTTGCCAGAATGCCATCATTGTTGCACAGCCTTGCATTGAATGCCACCTGCCGTGAAGGAGGTGTAAATACATGGGTTACCGGATTTATACCAGCCGGAATGTAATTGGTGATAAAGCCTCCGAAACCCGGCACAATCACGCAATCCTGTTCGGCTAAAAGACCGCTTAAATGCTTTTCAATGTTCATATTTTGTACTTACTTCACGTGAAAACAACTTTGCCAGAGGGTTTAAAAACTCTTAATCAGTGTATTATTGTTTTTTGTGACATTTATCCTTGAACCTGCTAAGGTAAGGTGTTGTCTGTGTTTTTTCAAGAAATGTTGGTAAGTTTTAATAAGTCTTCGGGTGAATCAATTCCAATGGTTTCAAAATCAGTAATATCGGTGTGAATCTGGTAGCCATTCCAAAGCCAGCGCAACTGTTCCAGCGATTCGGCGGTTTCGGGCGGGGCAGGAGAGAGTGCGGCTAATCTTTTAAGCACTTCGGTGCGGTATGCATAAATGCCGATGTGCTTGTAAAAAGTAAATGATGTAATCCATTCTTCAATTGCTTTCCCACGGATATGCGGGATGGGCGATCGGCTGAAAAGCAAAGCGCGCCCGTCTTTGTCGGTCATCACTTTCACCACATTCGGGTTAAACAGATCTTCTGATTTGTCAATGGATTTTATCAGCGTGGCAATGTTGGTTTCGGACTGACTGAATAGTCTGATTACTTTTTCAATCTGCTCAGGTCTGATAAAGGGTTCATCGCCCTGAATGTTAACTGCTATATGAAAGTGTTCATTTCTTTTTTCCAGGATTTCTATGGTTTCGGCTATTCGATCGGTTCCGCTGGGATGGTGACTGCTGGTCATAACTGATTTTCCTCCGAAAGCTTCAACATGCGAAGCAATTCTTTCATCATCAGTTGCAACAACCACGGTTTGCAGCAGTTTGCAAAGCGAAGCCTGCCGGTAAACCCGTTCGATCATGCTAATGCCGTCAATCTCAACCAATGGCTTTCCCGGAAAACGGGTAGAGGCATAGCGTGCGGGAATAATCCCGGCAACCCTCAGTCCGGTTTTAGAAAAGTCCATTAATTTCAGCATTAATTTTGTCAATTACCACCGCAAGGTCTTCAGGTCTCTCCGAGAAATTGAGGTTATCAACTTCCACGATGAGCAGATTGCCCAGTTTGTAGCCGCCTATCCAGGCTTCATAGCGGTCGTTCAGACTTTTCAGGTAGTCAAGGCGGATTGAGTTTTCGTAGTCTCTTCCACGCTTCTGAATCTGACTGACGAGGGTTGGAACGCTTGCCCTGAGATAAATCAGCAAATCGGGTGGTTTCACAAAAGTACTCATCAGTTCAAAAAGTGAAGAGTAATTCTGAAAATCGCGGGTTGTCATCAGGTTCATGGTGTGAAGGTTGGGCGCAAAGATGTATGCATCTTCATATATTGTCCGGTCCTGAACTACGGTTTTGCCACTGCTGCGGATATCAATAATCTGCCTGAACCTGCTGTTGAGAAAATATACCTGCAGATTGAATGACCAGCGCTGCATATCTTCATAGAAACTGGGAAGGTAAGGGTTTGTTTCTACATCTTCAAAATGGGGGTCCCAGCTAAAGTGTTTGGCCAACAATCCGCAGAGGGTGGTTTTTCCGGATCCGATATTTCCGGCAATGGCTATGTGCATTTGGAGTTTATTTAGGGTTGAAAAATAAGTTTTTTAATCTTTTATTCCGGTGATTGACAGGATTTCGTCGATGTATTTACGGTCATTGGCAAGTCGTGGCACCTTGAATTGTCCGCCGAGTCTGTTTTTTTGCTTCATCCAGTTATAAAATGTACCGATTGGCAAAGGTCTTACAATGGGTTCGGCTAGTATCATGTTGTGATATCGCTTGGCTTCGTAATCCGAGTTAAGTGCTTTGAGCGCATTGTCGAATACTTCAATAAAGTATCCCATATCCTGGGGAAGTTTTTCAAATTCAATGAGCCATTCATGTGCACCGCTGCCAGCTTCGCTGAAATACACGGGTGCAGCAGTATATTCGTTGAGTATAGCACCGGTTTTAATACAGGCACTTTCAAGGGCTTTTTGTGCATTGTCGATGATAAGTTCTTCCCCAAAGGCATTGATAAAGTTGCGTGTACGGCCTGTTATTCTGATACGGTAAGGATCTGTGCAGGTAAATGTAACTGTATCGCCTATTTTATAGCGCCACAGCCCGGCATTGGTGCTGATGAGGATGGCATAGTTTGTTCCGGTTACTACCTGTTCCAGGGTTATCGGCCGGGTTTCCTGCTGATCATGTTCATTCATGGGGATAAATTCATAGAAAATCCCATAGTCAAGCATTAATAGCATGTCATCTGCCCCGTTTCTGTCCTGAATGCCGAAAAAACCTTCCGAAGCATTGTAGGTTTCCAGATAGTTCATTGGGCCGTCAATAAGCTTGTGGAATTGATTTCGGTAGGGGGTAAAGCTCACTCCTCCATGAACAAAAAGCTCGAGATTGGGCCATACTTCCCTGATGTTCGATTTGCCGGTTATTTCAAGTATCCGCTTAAGCAGAACCATTGTCCACGACGGAACACCGGTAATATTGGTTACATCTTCTTTGCTCGTAATGAGGGCTATTTTTTCTATT
>Ga0351880_1204_pt1 | contig 11597 bp, 8 predicted proteins | sample BONcelFGM3001E13_FD_206766 | JGI IMG/M metagenome (GOLD analysis project Ga0351880, IMG submission 206766) | Enriched cells from coal bed in the Powder River Basin, Montana, United States - BONCAT cells FGM rep3 HSBNCT.FGM.300.1.E13 ...
TTGATCCACCATTTCTAAGGCCATAGCTGTTTCCTCCGCTCCAACGCCTTGATTTTCGTGGTCAAGAACGCGGTGATGATGAACCCGTCGTCCGCCAACTCCCGGTAAACCGCCACCAGATGTTTTCCAGGATATAATTCCCGTATTGCCAAAACCTCACCTTCTCCGCCAGCCAGGACCCGCTCCGGTTTTGCCACAGTCTCCAGGACTTCAAGTCGCAAGCCGGCCAGTTCACAGTGCTCCTCGGTGATATGCGCCCAACGCTCATCAGTCAGGCGAATAGGAGTTCCGTGGATAGAAAGGATTATGTCTTGCAATAGGTCTATCCTCTAACCCAATAAATTTCTTTCCATTGAGGAGTCACAGGAACCCAGAGGTCAACTCCGCCGCCGCCAGCGCGGCCCCGCGGGGGTGTCGGTGATCTCGATGGACCGGGCGGCCAGTTCATCCCGGATCTTATCCGCCGCGGCCCAATCCCGGCGTTTGCGGGCCTCTTCCCGGGCCGTCAGGAGCGCCTCGATCCCCTCGTCCCTCGCCTCCGCCGGCGGCGCCAGGTTCATCACCCCCAGGACTTCGTCCAGTTCCTGGAAGCGGGTCAGGATAGCGGCGGCCGCGGCGTGCCCCAAACGGCCGTGGTCGATGTCGGTGTGGAATTCCCCCACCGCCGCGAACAGCGCCGACAGGAACCGGGAAATGTTGAGGTCGTCATCCAGGGCGGTGACGCACTCCTTTTTCAGCAGAAAGAGGCGCTCTTCGATGGCCGGAGTAAGCGGGGCCTCGCCGGTTATCAGGGCCAGGCGTTCTATAAAATGGTCCAGGCGGGTCCGGGCCACGGCCGCGGCCTTGAGGTTGGTGCCGCTCACCGCCAGGGGCTTGCGGTAGTGGGCCGCCAGGAGGAAGTAGCGCACCTCCTCGCCCCGGTAGCCCTGGGCCATCAGGTCCCGCACCGTGACCAGACCCGCCTCTTTCAGCGGGTGGCCGTCTTTTAGGACCTGCTCGCAGTGGAGCCAGGCCCGGGCCTTGGGTTTGCCCGTGGCCGCGGTGAACAGGGCGTTTTCGTTTTCATCGTGGGGAAAGAGCGACTCCACGCTGCCCACATGAAAATCCACCGTCTCTCCCGGGTGTTTCAAGGCCATGGCCGCGGATTCCAGGTGCCAACTGGGGCGCACCTGACCCCAGGGGGTGGTGTAGTAGAGGCCCTTTTTCAGTTCCGCCAGCTTGGCGCGTTTCAGCAGGGTGAAATCCCGGGGGTTTTCCTTGGCGTACTCGTCCAGATCCACGGTTTTGCCCACCCGAATCTTGCTCAGGTCTACCCCGGAGAGGCGCCCGTAGTCCTTGAAGCGTGAAATGTCGAAATAGACCGAACGCAGTTTTTCATACGCCAAGCCCCGCTCCAGGAGCTTCCGGGTGAGGCTGATCATGTCGTCGATGTGGTCCGAGGCCAGGGGGTAGAGGACGTCGCCCTGAATGCGCAACGCTTCCATATCCCGGAAGAATTCCTGCCGGAAATGCCCGGTGAATTCCTGCAAGTTCTGGTTGGCGGCCGCGGCCCCGGCCATGGCCCGGTCATCCAGGTCGATGAGGCTTACCACCTGCCGGATCTTGAAGCCCCGGAAACTGAGATAACGGCGGAGCAGGTCGGCCACCACCAGGCGCCGGGCCACCACCAGGGAAAGATGCCCGTAAAGGGCCGGACCGTCGGCAAAAATGGTGGCCTCACCCGCCCGCCGGGGCTCGAAGGCCTCCTTAGCCCGGGCCATGGTGTTGTAAAAGCGGAGGGTGGGGGCCTCCTTTTCGGTGAACAGGGAGGTGGATAGGTAGCGCTCGCCGCTGTCAGGGGCCATGGCCACGATGAGGCCGCCCGTCAACTCCCGGGCCTTGCGGATGGCCACGGCCACCGCGGCCCCGGAGCTCATGCCCAGGAACAGGCCTTCCTGGCGGGCCATTCTCCGGGCCGTCTCGTAGGCCTCTTCGTCTTCGATGTTGACGATCTCGTCCGCCTTGGTCTTATTGAAAATCCCCGGCTTATAGGACTCCTTCATATTCTTCAGGCCCTGGATAGCGTGGCCCAGGAAGGGCTCCACTCCTACCACCTGGATGCCGGGATTGAACCGCTTCATCCCCTCATAGAGGCCCATGAGGGTCCCGGTGGTGCCCATGGTCACCACCACCATGGTGACCTTGCCTTCGGTCTGCTCCCAGATCTCGCGGCAGGTGGAGTCATGGGAGGCGGGATTGACGGGGTTGTTGAACTGGTCCGCCAGAAAATACTGGTCCGGATGTTCCCGGGCCATCCGGTAGACTTCTTCGATGGCCCCGTCGGTCCCCAGGTGGGCCGGGGTCAGCAGGAGTTCGGCCCCCATGCCCTTGAGGATGCGTTTGCGCTCCAGGCTGGCGGACTCGGGCATGGTCAGGAGCAGGCGATAGCCCTTAACGGCGCACACCATGGCCAGGCCGATGCCGGTGTTGCCGCTGGTGGCTTCGATGATGGTCTTGTCCGGAGTCAGATCGCCGGCGGCCTCCGCCGCCTCGATCATGGCCAGGGCCGGGCGGTCCTTGACGGAACCGCCGGGATTGAAATATTCCAGCTTGACGTAAATCTCCACCTGCGGATGGGGATTGAGGCGGTTCAGACGGACAATGGGGGTCTGCCCGACGAGCTCCAGTACGTTATTAGCCTTGCGCAGCATAGCGGGATTCGAACTCCTGGCGTTGGCGGCGAGGCGCCGTATTAAGTTCCTTCCTCCTTACCCGCGGCGACACACGTTCCCGGGCTTTCCATTTCTTCGGCCAGGTAATTATTGATCAGGTTAATCAAGGCGAGAATGAAAAACCGGCGGGCCTCGGGCGCCTCATGCATCACTTCCATCAGCCGGTAAATCAGGCCCAGTATTACCAGCCCTGCCTGGGACGGCGAAACCCCCTCCTGGTTGAAGCGTTCCAGAATCTCATTCACCAGGGGACGGACGTTCTCCTCCATCTCTGCATCGGAGGCAATAGGCGCGGTATCGATTTCAGTCATGGATTGATCCTTGGAGTTTCCCAAAACTCTTTATTTATAAGGGAAAACCTACCATATTCCCTGACGGTTTGCAAACCCGGAACCGGCGGGGCGCGGTTTCCCTGGCCGCCGTCAGGCCGCGCCTGCCGGGACATCCCCCCGGGCGATCCCCGGGAAGAATCCGGGGCGGATCAGACGGACCAGGTGACGCAAAAACCCGGCCCAGCGCTCCAGAAGTCTCAATTATGTTTAATTTTCCCGCCAGGACGTTCAGCAATCATTACTCTCTTTCATAAAGAAGCATTCAAGCATATTACAAGTAACATACTGCAATCGTTAAATTAATTACTGACATTTCCCCATGGTACGGTATTTGCTTTATTAATTCGACATAATTTACAAACGGTTGCGGCTTGGCTGGCGGTCAAAATTATGGCACAAACGGAATTCCCCACCAGGTCGGCTGACACCCCCACATTTCGCTTATGGTGAGGTTTGGTAATGAAAGATAAAGCGAACACCCCCGATAGCTTTGTCAAGATGGAGGAGGCCCGGAGGATGATGGACCAGGGCCAGTATCAGGACTCCTTGGTCCTGGCATTGGATGCGCTACTGCAAGAGTTGGACAACTTGCGGAGTTCTCTTCTGGCCTTACAGGCGGCGACCCGATCGGAATTGCCGGCCGCCAGCGCCCCGGCCCGGCAGGAGCCGCCCCTACTCGAACCCTACTGGCTGCCCCCAGTCAAACCGCGGGTCTTGCATTGAAGGCCAAGATTTTCTGCCTTTATTTGGCCACCCTAGTAAAACTCTAGTCGGAAAAATTCTTTATATCGGTGCCACAGGCTTTCCAGCCGGTGCGGACCGCCTGGCGGGCGCGGAGGCCCGCCCCACCACCCTTTCCATGCTCTACGGGTTGGGCCACAGGACCTATGGGGGCCTCAAAGAGTTCTCGTAGAAACGGTTGGCCAACCGTCAGGTCTACTAAGTTTGCCTCCCGGGCTGAGATTTGATAGACTGGCAAGGCCTGACGTTCCTACCGGAGCGAAAGGCCAAATTTCTTTTCGGGAACTCCGGCCTTGTCTGCTGACCTCGATAAACTCCGCATTCAGCGCCCGGGGGATGCGCCCCCGGCGGCAGCCTTTTCCCGCACCCGCTTGATCATCATTTTCCTGGGTCTGATCCTGGTGGGCTTGGCCGGGCTCTACCTGTGGGGTCCCCTCCAGGGGGCGTCCGAAGTCACCACCACGGTGGTGTCCCGCCTCTACCCGGCCCAGGCCTACACGGTCTTGAACGCCAGCGGCTACGTGGTGGCCCAGCGCAAGGCCGCGGTGTCCTCCAAGAGCACCGGCCGCCTGGTCTACCTCGGGGTGGAGGAGGGCAGCCGGGTCAAAAAGGGCCAGATTCTCGCCTCCCTGGAGAATGAGGATTTGATCGCTTCCCGGGACCAGGCCATCGCCCAGGTGAAGCAGGCCGAAGCCGACCTGGGCACCGCTCAAGCGGAGCTGGTCGACGCTCGTCTCCAGCATCAGCGCTATAAAACCCTGGTGGCGCAAGACCTCATTCCCAAGCAGGACTTCGATACCGCCATAGCCCGCGACGCCAAGGCCAAGGCCGGGGTGGCCGCGGCCCAGGCCCGCATCAAGGTGGCCCGGGCCGGGCTGGCCAATACCCAGGCGGCCCTGGAATACTCCTACATCCGCGGCCCCTTCGACGGAGTGGTTACCACCAAATATGCCGAGGTGGGGGAAGTGGTGGCCCCCTTCGGGGCCGCCGCCAATGCCCGGGCCGCGGTGGTGACCATGGCCGACCTCAACTCCCTGATGGTGGAGGTGGACGTGGCGGAGTCCAACCTGGACAAGGTGCGCCTGGGGCAACCCTGTGAGATTTCCCTGGACGCGATTCCCGGCCGGCGCTTTACCGGTGAGGTCCACATGATTGTCCCCACCGCCGACCGGACCAAGGCCACCGTCCTTACCAAGGTAAAATTTTTAGAGAACGATGACCGCATCCTGCCGGAAATGAGCGCCAAGGTGGCCTTTCTCTCCCAGCCCCTGGACCCGGCGGCGCGCCAGCCCCGCTTGATCATCCCCAAAGGCGCCCTCATCACCCGGGACGGCCGCACCTACAGTTTCCTGGTGGCCGGCAACCGGGTAAAGCTGGTCCCCATCACCCCGGGAGCCGCCATGAACGAACTGGTGGAAATCGCCGCCGGCCTCAAGGAAGGCGACCGGATAGTCCTGAACCCGCCTGCCGCCTTGAAGGACGGCTCCCGGGTAAAAGTCAAAGAGTCATGACCGGGAATGCAGCGCACGCCCCGGCCCCGGTGGTAGAAATCGCCCACCTGAATAAATCCTATCGGCGGGGCAGCCAGGTGCTGCCGGTCCTCCAGGATATCAACCTCACCATCCAGGCCGGGGAATTTTTGGCCCTCATGGGCCCTTCCGGGTCCGGTAAAACCACGTTGCTCAACCTCATCGCCGGCTTGGACCGCCCGGACTCCGGCCACCTGACGGTGCACGGCATCAATCTCCCGGCCCTCACCGAGTCCCAGTTGGCGGATTGGCGGGCCGCCAACGTCGGCTTCATCTTCCAGTTTTATCAGCTCATTCCGGTCCTCACGGCCTATGAGAATGTGGAACTGCCCCTGCTGCTCACCCGGCTGTCCCGGCGGGAGCGCCAGGAACACGTGGACCTGGTCCTGGAACTGGTGAACCTCAGCGACCGCCAAAAGCATTACCCGGGCCAGCTTTCCGGCGGCCAGCAGCAGCGGGTGGCCATCGCCCGGGCCCTGGTCACCGACCCCACCCTCATCGCTGCGGATGAGCCCACCGGCGACCTGGACAAAAAATCCGCCGGGGAAATCATGGACCTGTTGACTCAGTTGAACCGCGAGTTCCAGAAAACCATCATCATCGTCACCCACGACCCGGACGCCGCCGCCCGCGCCAGCCGCATCCGCCGCCTCATCAAGGGGCAGTTGCTGGACGAATCCGAGACGCAGGAGGATTAAGCGGCCGCCGCCCGGGTGGAATTGCGGTAGGGGGATTTACGTCATGGACATCGGAGGCCCCATTCCGAAAAATGCCCGGGGCCGGTTTTATCACCTCGACTGCGCCCCCGGGGAACTGGCGCCCTATATCCTGACCTGCGGCGACCCCGATCGGGCCCAGGTCATCGCCCGGCGGTTCACCCGGGTGGATATGCGCCGGAAAAACCGGGAATTCCTCACCTACACCGGCATCTATCAGGACATCCCGGTCTCGGTCATGGCCACCGGCATCGGCGCCCCGGCCAGCGCCATTGCCATCGTGGAAGCGGCCAACTGCGTCACCCCGGTGACCTTTATCCGCCTGGGCACCTGCGGGGCGCTCCAGGGCGATATCCAGGTGGGGGATCTGGTCATCACCGCTTCGGCCCGGCGGGACGAAAATACCACCCAGGCTTATGCCCCGGCGCATTTAGTCCCCCAGGCCGCGCCGGAGGTCCTAGCGGCCCTGACCGCGGCGGCCGGGGACCTCAAAACGCCCTATCATGTCGGCCTCACCTGCACCACGGCGGATTTTTACGCCGGCCAGGGCCGGGAGGCCCCGGGGTTTCCCGGCTTGGACCCCCACAAGCTGGCCCGCCTCAGCCAGGCCGGGGTCCTCAACCTGGAGATGGAAATGTCCGCCTACCTGACCCTGGCCGCGGTTTCCACCTATCGGGTCCGGGCCGGGGGCGTCTGCCTGGTCGTCAATAACCGCATCACCGGGCAAGGCCTCACTACAGCTTCCGCCCGGCGCCGGGCCGAGCGCCGCCTCATCGGCGTGGGCCTGCAGGCCCTGACCATACTGGCGGCGGAAGATCAACGCGAGTCACAATTATAGTGGCGCGGGCGTTTCGCCGGTGACCTCACGCAGAGCGGGAAAGCGCCGTCGCATCCCGCCTTGTTCCTGGTTGCCAAGCTGAACTTGGAAACCGGAGGTGGTGCGCCGGGCGCACAATACAATATCCTTGGCCATCGGCTGTAAAACCTGTGTCACCACAGAAAACTGACCCCTGACTACTGACCACTGACCACTATGCTCAAGCTCACCTGGCGCAATACCGTCCGGCACCCGTCACGCGCCGCGCTCACCATCCTGGGCATGGCGGTGGCGGTGCTGGCCTTTTGTCTGCTGCGCACCGTGGTGGCGGCCTGGTATTCCGGGGTGAGCGCCGCCTCCCCGGCCCGCCTGGTGACCCGGAACGCCATCTCCCTGGTCTTTCCCCTGCCCATCGCCTATCTGCCCAAGGTCCAGGCCATTCCCGGCATTGTCAACGTGGCTTACGGCTGCTGGTTCGGCGGCCACTACATCGACGAGCGGCATTTCTTCCCCACGTTTGCCGTGGAAGTCCGCCGCTACCTCTCCAACTATCCCGAGTACGTCATCCCCGAGGACCAGAAACTGGCCTTCATTAAGGACCGCCGGGGCGCCGCCGTGGGCCGGACCCTGGCCACCCGGTACGGCTGGAAGCTGGGAGACCCCGTCATTATCAAGGGCACTATTTACCCCGGCGATTGGCAGTTTATCATCCGGGCCATCTATACCGGCGCCGAACCCACCACCGACGAATCCAGGTTCTTTTTCCACTGGGATTACCTCAATGAGTCTTTGAAGAAGAGCGGCTCCAGCCGCGTCGATACGGTGGGGTGGTTTCTCATCAAGGTGGCTCGCCCGGACCTGGCGCCCCAGGTTTCGGCCCAGGTGGACGGGCTGTTCAAGAACAGCCTGGCCGAGACCCTGACGGAAACTGAACAGGCCTTCGCCCTGGGCTTCGTCTCCATGACCGAGGCCATTCTCCTGGCTATCCAGGTGGTGTCCTGGGTGGTCATCGGCGTCATCCTCATCGTCCTGGCCAATACCATGGCCATGAATGCCCGGGAACGCCGGGGGGAGTATGCCGTCCTCAAGACCATGGGCTTCAAGGCCCGGCACCTGGCCGGTCTCATCTTGGGGGAATCCCTGATCCTGGCCCTGGCCGGAGGCCTGGTGGGGGAGGCCCTGACCTTCCCGGCGGTGCATTTTTTTAAGGCCCAACTGGGCCAGTATTTCCGGGTCTTTCCCCTCACCCGGGCTACCCTGATCCTGGGGCTGGCTGTGGCCCTGGCGGTGGGCCTCCTGGCCGCCCTGCTGCCGGCCTGGCGGGCCTCCCGGCTGAGCATCGCCGAGGCGTTAAGGAAGGTGGGGTAAGGCCGTGAGCAGTGAGCGGTAAGCAGTTACACCAGGGCTTTTGGGCTTGCCTCAAATTATGAAATGATGGGGGTGGGGCGGGCCTCCGTGCCCGCCAGACGGTCTGCACAGGCTGGAAAGCCTATGCCACCGGAAGAACTTTACAGACTATAATACCAATTCGTGCTCAAACAGGTAATTTATTTCTTGTAGGGGCGGACCTATGTGTCCGCCCTGGGCTAGGGCGCACACACAGGTGCGCCCCTACAGGATAGAAGCCTTTCTTACTTTTATGAGCGCATCTTGATATAAGTTTATCAACTCTTGGCCAGGCCGAAATCCTGGGCCAAAAAACCCAGAACCTAAAACCTGGAACCTGAAACCTAAACCCCATGCTGAAACTGACCTGGCGCAATACCATCCGGCACCCCTTGCGGGCCGCCCTCACCATCCTGGGGATGGCGGTGGCGGTGCTGGCCTTTTGTCTGCTGCGCACCGTGGTGGCCGCCTGGTACGCCGGGGTGGACGCCTCCTCGCCGGTGCGCCTGGTGACCCGGAACTCCGTGTCCCTCATGTTTCCCCTGCCCCTGTCCTATTTACCCAAGATCCAGGCCGTGCCCGGCATTGTCCGGGTGGCCCACGCCTACTGGTTCGAAGGCGTCTATATCGACAAGCGCCACTTTTTCCCCCAGTTCGCGGCCTCGCTGCCCGGCTACCTGGACGCCTACCCCGAGTATCAACTGCCCGAAGACCAGAAGTTGGCCCTGGTCCAGGACCGCCGGGGCGCCGTGGCCGGGCGCCGGCTGGCAGCCCGGTATGGCTGGCGCATCGGGGATGCCATCGTCCTCAAGGGCACCTATTTCCCCGGGGAATACCGCCTGGTGCTCCGGGGCATCTATACCGGGCAATATCCCAACACCGATGAGACCCTGCTGTTCTTCCACTGGGATTACCTCAATGAGACCTTGAAGAAAATCGCCCCGGATATGGCCGACAAGGTGGGGTGGTTCCTGGTCCAGGTGGCCCGGCCGGACCTGAGCGCGCCGGTGTCCGCCAAAATCGACGCCGGCTTCAAAAACTCCCTGGCCGAAACCCTGACCGAAACCGAGGCCGCCTTCAATCTGAGTTTCGTGGAGATGACCTCGGCTATCCTCGTGGCCATTCGGGTAGTGTCCTGGATGGTTATCGGGGTGATCCTGGTGGTCCTGGCCAACACCATGGCCATGAACGCAAGAGAACGTCTGGGTGAGTACGCCGCGCTCAAAACCATGGGCTTTAAGGCCCACCACCTGATAACCCTCATCCTGGGAGAATCCCTCATCCTCTCCCTGGTGGGGGGCCTGTTGGGCATGGTCTTGAGCTATCCCGCCACCCAGGTGTTCCCGCCGGAGGTGACCCAGTATTTCCCCGGCCTGGAGGTCAGCCGCGCCACCGCCCTCATCGGCCTGACCGTCTCCCTGGCCGTAGGCCTCCTGGCCGGCATCATCCCAGCCTGGCAGGCCACGCGGGTGGAGATTGCCACAGCGTTGCGCAAGGTGGGGTAGCTGAGAGTTAATGGCATAACATATGAGCAAGCCGGGCAGAGCCCTTGCAACTGGTTCCCAAATTGCACGGGGAAACGGTTTTTAAAAAAAATCAGGGGCGCTTATCCAAGGATGCAGAAGGATTGCTTCATAAACAAAAAAATATTTGCTTTTGCTTCAATACCCCCTTATGTTTTACCGATTAGGTAATAACAGATAGCTCCCGGTCTGGAAATATTTTCTATGCCTCATACCCCCCAACCCCATAAGCCACCTAATATCATTTACGGCGTTGATGATTTGCCGTCTTGGCGGATTTGTGTCCTGATGGGCCTCCAGCATATTTTTGTGCTGTCCATAGGGTTTGTCTTTCCGGTAATTCTCATTCAGGAGATCGGCGGGAGTCCAGAGCAGGGCCAATATCTTATTTGTATGGCCATGCTGGCCATCGGCATTGGCACTATACTTCAGGGAATTCTTCCCGGGCCGGTGGGATCCGGTTACCTGGCGCCCCATCTTAATGGTCCAGCCTTTGTCTCGGCGTCCCTCATTGCCGGGAAAGCAGGCGGTCTGCCCCTGATCTTCGGTATGACGATGGTATGCGGCTTGTTCGAAGCAGCCTTTTCCAGGCTGGTGAGAAGGCTGCGGGCCTTATTTCCGGCAGAGGTCACCGGCACGGTGGTTTTACTGGTGGGTATCGAGGTCATCCCGTTGGGGGTGCCAAGATTTTTCGGCATAGATTCCTCACACCCCAGCCCTGAGCTTTTCTCCTTGCTCGTCGGTCTGGCCACTCTGGCTGTTATGGTGTGCCTCAATGTGTGGAGTAAAGGAAACTTGAGGCTGTATTCGGTCATCCTTGGCATGGTGGTGGGATATTCACTGTCTTACGCCTTGGGGATCATGGGAAATGAAGAACTCCGCCGGATTATCCAGGCGCCGTTCTTTTCAGTTCCGGAAATAGGCAAATATGGATGGAAATTCCGTCTGGAACTGGTGGTTCCGTTCCTGGCGGCGATGTTGTCATCCGCCCTCAAGGCCATGGGGGATCTCACCACCTGTCAAAAGATCAATGACCAGAACTGGAAGCGACCGGAAATGAGGTCTATCGGCAATGGGATTCTGGCCTGTGGTGTGGGTAATCTCTGCTGTGGAGTGCTGGGCGGCATGGGACAATCAACTTCTTCCAGCAATATCGGGCTCAGCATTGCCACCGGGGTGACCAGCCGCCGGATTGCCTATGTCACCGGCGCCATGCTGCTGATGCTGGCCGTGATGCCCAAACTGGCCGCCGTTTTTGTCATCATGCCCACCCCCATTATGGGCGCCATCTTGGTATATGTGGTGTCCTTCATGCTCCTGGCGGGGATATCTATTATGACCGCCAGGCTGATAGATATCCGTAAGACCTTTGTCATCGGTATTTCCCTCATCCTGGGGTTGAGCTTTGATTTTGCTCCACGAGTCTATCAGGCCGCCCCTCCATGGTTATCTCCCCTGGCCTGTTCGGGACTTACCATCGGCACCATTTCCGCGATTGTTTTGAATCTCATCTTCCGTTGGGGTCTATCCCAAAAGGCCGTATTGGAAGTGGAGCCAGGGGTGCAGGCATATAAACAAGTTGCCGACTTTATGCATAAACAGGGGGCGGCTTGGGGAGCTATTAAGGAGGTGATCCGGGAGGCCACCTTCTCCATGTGCAAGGTTTTAGAGATTCTCTCCCATCAGGAGAAACCGCCGGAAAAGGTCGATATGGAAGTAAGTTTTGATGAATTCAATCTGGAAGTGACAATTTCTTATCTGGGCGAACCGGTTGATGGCAAGCAGTTCTGTCTCACACCCAAAGGGATCGCCGCCCACCCGGAGGCTAATCTCGCCATGGCC